>Ga0209075_1000021_pt1 | contig 110725 bp, 89 predicted proteins | sample Stecom2011_FD_187523 | JGI IMG/M metagenome (GOLD analysis project Ga0209075, IMG submission 187523) | Agricultural soil microbial communities from Utah to study Nitrogen management - Steer compost 2011 (SPAdes) (version 2) | ecosystem: Environmental > Terrestrial > Soil > Agricultural land... | reverse complement strand
TAATTTTCTCATATTAGCTCCTTCTAAGTCTTTTGTCTCTATCTTTCCTGCAAAAATACTCTCAAGGCTTACTGAGAATATTTTCGATAGCTCTGGAAGCATGGACACATCAGGACAACCCAAACCTCTTTCCCATTTTGATATGGTTTTATCGCTAACATTCAAAAGTTCTGCTAATTGTAACTGGGTTAGTCTTTTTTCAGTCCTTAGTTGCTTGATTAAGTTACCAACTTTCTCACGGTCCATATAGGTTCACCTCCATAATAATTAATATAACAGATATAATTAGCAATAGCTATAAACTATCCGTAGAGTCTAGATAGGGATTTTAGCTCAACTATTTTAATCTTATACTTGCCTATGTTCTTCTTAAGGATATTGCCTCTATAATCATTGTTTCGTTTGGGAATCTGTTTTTTTGTTTTATCCCTTTGCAGATACTGGCAATGTAGAGTATAAGTAGCTAGACTTTTGATTTGCTTAATGATTATATGATTGTGAAAAACAAAAAGGCCATCTACGAGTCTAAATCCTCATAAACAGCCCTTTAGCTGGTGCGGAAGGCGGGAATCGAACCCGCACGAGCGATGCCCACTACCCCCTCAAGATAGCGCGTCTGCCAGTTCCGCCACTTCCGCATATCCTTTACCTGTGAATGCCACAACAAATATTATAGCTATCTATTACTGACTTGTCAACAAGGATTATTCAGCTATAAACCACTCTTCTATATTCCTGTAAAGTGAAAGCTGGCTTGGTTTGTCAATACCATATAGCTTAGGATTTACAAGTAAGGACCCTGTCCGAAAGTATAGACTTATAATAGGTAATTCTCTAGTCATATGGTCTTGGATATTTTGATATACAGCAGATAGTTCATTTAAATCATAGGAATGACTTGCTAAGTCTAGTAATGAGTCTAGTTCACTATTTCTATATTTAATAAAGTTGTTAGGTATACTATCTATCTCATCTAAGTCCTCTATATCATCTATTTCTACTATTTCCCTAGAATGAAAAGCAAAACTTAGATCAAGGGCATTGTCTAAATAATATCCTGTTAGCAAGGCGTCAAACTGATTAGTAGCTAAAAGGTCTTTTGCAATTGTCTCCATATCAGCTATCTGTGTTTCTACCTTGAAGCCAACTAATTCAAGGTGACTTTTAATTAAACTAAGTACATCCCTTCTAAGGTCATTGCCACTGTTGCTAACAAGCTTGATCTTGAGCTCTATCTTTTGGTTATCAACTGTTTTGTCAAGAATGCCATCACCATCTAAGTCCTGCCAACCAGCTTCTTTTAAAAGTCTCTTAGCCCTATCTATATCATAATCATAAAGCCTGTAGGCATTATCATATAGCCAATGGTTTGATGGAATAGGTACATCCACTGTCTGCGCATTATTTAAGTAAACCTTGGAGATAATCTCCCTTCTATCTATTGCATAGGCCAAAGCCTTTCTAATCTTGGGGTCTTTTATGAGTTCACTTTCACTATTTAAGCCAAGAAATTCGTAGTAATTGGTCATAAACCTATATAGCTTTGTATCCTCTTCTACAGACTTATTATTTACATAAACTATCATTGTGTCAACAAGGTCTAGCTCTCCCTGTATAAATGCTTTTCTAGCTTCTTCTTTATTGGTGTATATTTTTCCTATGATTTTATCTATATAAGGTCTCCTACCCCACCAGTCCTCATTACGAACTAAAATGATAGATTCTTGGTCTTCACTAAAGTATTCTTCTGCTACCTTATAGGGTCCAGTACCAAGTGGTGCTTTAGTCAAGTCCTTTTGGATCTTTATTATATTTTCTACTGATTCATAATAATCCTTTGATATTACAGGAAATGTAAATATATCAAGTAGCTTTGATGATGGCTCAGCCAGCCTTACAAAAAGGCTATACTTGTCATTGTTTTTTAGTCCTATCTCTAGAATATTATCATTATCAAAAATATTATATTGATAAACTGAGTTTAAGACTCCTTCTTTTAATATATTATAGGTAAAAATAACATCCTCTGCAGTAATGCTTGTACCATCATGCCATTTTGCATCTTTTCTAATATTAAAGGTCCAAAGTCTCCCATCCTCTGATACCTGCCAGTCAGATGCAAGCTTAGGGATTTTTTTAAGGTCACTATCATATCCAACTAATCCTTCATAGATTAGGCTCAGGAAATTTACAGAGTCTGTAGTTTTGGCTATTAAGGGGTTCCAAGACTCTAATCCCTGTACAGGGATCCTTAACTGTCCACCCTCCTGTGGCTTTACTTCTTTATTGGTATTGTCAATATTCTGGTCATTGCCACTTGGACTTGGCTCAGCAGGTTGTGATAAATCACATGCTACAAGTAAGAATATATTAACAAGCACTAGGATAAATATAAAAAACCTTTTCATATTTAATTACCTTTCTATATCTTTACACTAAGCTGGGATACAAATTTTTATAAATTTCCATGGTCTTTATTACAGTAGCTACATAATTTCTTGTTTCATTAAAAGGAATGTAGTCGAGGCTTAGACCATCTTTACTATAATTTTTATTAGCTAGCCACTTTTTTACGTTGCCTATACCACCGTTATAGGAGGCTAAGACCAATTCTATGTCTTCTGGAAACTGTCTCCTTAAGTATCCTAGATACCAGCAACCCAGTCTAATGTTTACCTCAGGATCAAAAAGCATAGTATCATCAAATGGACTAAGTCCGATCTTGTCTGCAGTCCAGCTTGCTGTTGCAGGGACAAGTTGCATCAGTCCCCTAGCATCCTTGTGGGATACAGCCCCTTTTTCAAACTTGCTTTCAACCCAAATAATTGAGGCTACAAGGTGGGCTTCTACAGAGTATTCCTTTGAATACTTCTGAATATATTCTACATACTTTAGGGGATATTTATACTTTTTATACCAGCTACTTTGGCTAAAGAGTATAGCCAATATCATTATTATAGCAAGAAGACTGATTAAGTAATATATTTTCTTTTTCTTAAATTTATAGATTTTCAACCCCTTTAATAAGCCTCCCTAAATGTTTTAATACCTGCTTTCTAGTATCCCTTATTGAACCTGAATTATCTATTACTATATCTGCTCTTTTTACTTTCTCATCCAAGCTCATTTGGCTCCTTATCCGCTTTTGTGCAGTATCTTTACTACAATTATCCCTGTCCATAAGTCTTTGTAGCTGGGCTTTATAGGGTATAGTCACTACCCACGTCTCATCAACCATCATATCCCAGCCTGCTTCGAAAAGTAAGGGTACATCTAAAAATAGGAGCCTGTGTTTTCCCTCATTCTCAAATTGCTTAATCTGTTTGATTGTCTCATCCTTTATTATGGGGTGAGTTATTGCATTTAGTTTTTCCCGCTGCTTTGGGTCATCAAAAATCAAGCTTGACAGGGCCTTTTTATCAATTTCACCATTTTCCTTTATATAGTCCTGGCCAAAACTATTATATATAGCTCTCCATATGCTGTTTCCTTTTTGGGACAAGTCTTTGTAGATTTTGTCAGCATCAATTATTGGAATATTGTTTTCCCTTATTATTTTAGATACAGTTGATTTTCCCGTAGCTATGCCACCAGTTAGGCCAATTATCTTCACAAAATCACCTATTTCGTATCGTACCAATTATCGGCTGTTGCTATCTCTACTATCAGGGGTACACTTAGGTCAACTACATTTTCCATTTTGTTCTTTAAAAGCTCAATAACAATATCCAGCTCTGGTTTGTAGGCATCTATAATCAATTCGTCATGTACCTGTAGTATAAGCTTTGACTGTAGTCCTTTAGATTTAAGCTCATTATATACACTTATCATAGATAGCTTTATTATATCTGCTGCTGTCCCTTGTATTGGCATGTTAAGAGCTATTCTCTCACCAAAAGATCTAGTATTATAGTTTCTAGACATAAGTTCAGGTAGGTTACGTCTTCTATTGTAGAGGGTTTTTACGTAACCATTAGTTTTACCAAACTCAACTATCTGCTCCATGTATTCTTTTATCTTTGGATATCTGTCAAGATAACTATCTATATAGTGTTTGGCTTCTTCTCTAGATATTTTTAGATTTCTAGACAGGCCAAAATCACTAATACCATAAATAATTCCAAAGTTAACAGCCTTGGCCCTCTCCCTCTGCTCGTCTGTTACCTTGCTCATTGGCACATTAAATATCTCAGCAGCTGTCCGCCTATGTATGTCCTGCCTTTTCACAAATGAATCAATTAGTGTGGGGTCTGCTGATATATGAGCAAGCACTCTGAGTTCAATTTGCGAATAGTCTGCAGCCACTAAAGTATAATCAGGTCCACTTGAGATAAAAGCCTGTCTTATCCTTCGACCAGTCTCAAGTTTCACTGGTATGTTTTGAAGATTAGGATCTGTGCTACTTATTCTACCTGTAGCAGTTACGGTCTGATTAAAGCTTGAGTGAATTCTATCATCCTTGCTACTAATCAAGGGTATGAGGCCATCTACATAAGTAGATTTGATTTTTGCTACCTGCCTATATTCAATGATTTTTTCAATGATAGGGTGTGTTCCTTGTAAAGCCTCTAGAACATCTATGTTGGTAGAATAGCCTGTCTTTGTCTTCTTTTGTACTGGCAAACCTAGCTTTTCAAATAGTATCTCACCTAATTGTTTAGGGGAGTTTAGATTAAAATCTTGCCCAGCTAGGCTGGTGATTTCATCTGTTAGCCTTGACTGCTCTTTAGTAAAATACAAATCCAGTTCCCTTAATCTTTCCCTGTCTAGCTTAAAGCCTGTAAGCTCCATATCAGCTAATACCTCTATAAGAGGGTGTTCTATTTTATAGTACAGGTCCTCCATATCTAGCTCTTTCAGCTTACTTAAAATAGCCTCTGCCAGTAGCAGTAGGTCAGCCCCGTCTATAATACTAGTATCTATACCTGTATAGTCATATAAAAGCCGGTCAGGCTCGTACTTGCTCTTGGTGGGATCCAAAAGATAGGCTCCAATCATAGTGTCAAAACTTATACCTTTTATTGCTATTCCCTCTTTTGCAAGCTCAAGAATCCAGCTTTTTGCATCATGTACAAGCTTTTTTATCTCTTCACTTTCAAAGAAGGGTTTTAGTATATTAAGAGCTTTGTGATAGTCTATTCCATCACCCAATAAATCATTCTTAAAGTTGATCCTGTATGTAGTATCCTTGTTCCAAGAAATAGACAAGTGCTCTCCTATGGCTATAGCAATTTGCTTTTGTTTTAAAAGCAGATCTAAAAAGACTATTAACTCATCTTCACTGCTTATATTATTAAAGGTCTTTTCCCTTTGCTTTTCCTTTTTATCACCACTTGCCTTAACACTCTCTAAATCTAGTTTTTCTATAATAGTATTTAGCTCAAGGTCTAGTAAGAACTGCTTTAGGCCAGATGAACTAGGATAGTCATAGGGCTGGTTTGGCAAATTAAATTCTAGTGGTACATCCCTACGTATTGTTGCCAAGTCCTTGCTAAGTAAGGCATGATGGCGATATATTGTTAGGTTTTCCTTTAGCTTTTTACCACTTAAATTGTCTATATTATCTAAAACATTTTCTAAACTACCATATTCCTTTAAAAGCTTTATTGCAGTTTTCTGACCAATGCCCTTTACTCCAGGAATATTATCAGAACTATCTCCCATTAAGCCCTTCATATCTACAAACTGCTCAGGTGTTAGCCCATATTCATCCATAAGAAGCTGCTTGTCATATCTTTTAGTTTCTGAGATTCCTCTTATAGTTAAGAGTACAGAGGTATAATCAGACACTAACTGAAGCTCATCCTTGTCTCCAGTTACGATCATCAATGGTTGTTTGTTATCATCAGCCACTTTGGCTAGACTGCCTAATATATCATCCGCCTCGTATCCATCTAGTTCATAGGTTGGTATTTCTAGTAGGCGTGCTAGGTCCTTTATTAGGTCAAACTGCGGTACCAGCTCTTCAGGTGCTTTTTGCCTAGTAGCCTTATAGTCCTTGTAGGCCTTGTGTCTAAAAGTAGGTGCCTTCCTATCAAAGGCTAAAATTAAACTACAGGGTTCATAGTCTTTTTTTAACCTTATAAGCATATTCATAAAGCCGAATATGGCATTTGTGTATACACCTTTCTTGTTTGATAATAGGGGCATTGCATAAAACGCTCTATGCAGTAAACTGTTTCCGTCAATAGCTATCATTAGCATTTGTATATTCTATCTCCTTGCTTATTGGTTTCAGTAAGCTTTAACTAAAATGTGTCTTTTATACACTTGACTTTATCATAATTGGCCTAAAAACTCAATGTAGATTGCTTATGACTAAATATGCCTATCATCACACTACTTATCCTTCTTGCCCATACTGACCCTCTTTATAACAAGGGTTAGAAGAGGACATATCACTATAAGCACAGCTACAATTATTAGCCACAGCCACGTGCCTCTAATAGGGCTTTTATCCTGCTCTATAGGGAGTGAGTCAAGGTAATCTTGCTTTTCTTTAGCTTGTTTGTTCTCATCGTTTTCTATAGGCATATATTCTACGTTACCATTATTTTGTATGGGTTCCTTATCAAAATCCTTTACTGTTAATTTACTATTTATGCCTAAGCTGATAATAAGAACTAATGCTACTAAAACAAAATAAATAGAAAATCTTTGGCTTTGCCGCCATATATTAATTGCTTTAGGCTTTCTTCTCTGTACTTTATTAATATCATGGGCTTTTCTTATGATTTGCTTATGTAACCTGTCTGAAGGTACTAGTATAGGCAGGTTTGATAAAAGGTTTTTTAATTTTCTTATCTCTAAAAACTCATAGGAAGATTCTTGGCAACCGCTATTTTGTTTTTCTATATAGCTAACTTTCATAGAGTTTTCTTCTGCAAGCATATGCTTGTTTGATTTAATCCTTTTAGTATTGGATCTCATTAAAGATCACCTCAACTGTAAAGACGCAATTTATTTTTCTAGGTTTCAAAAAGCAAAATCAGCGTAATTTTACTTATTATTAAGCATCTCCAAGCTATTGCATAAATAAAAAACTTATGTTACTATGTTTATTGTTCAGATGTGCCGAAGTGGTGGAACTGGCAGACGCGTTGGACTCAAAATCCAATGATGGCAACATCGTGTGGGTTCGAGTCCCACCTTCGGCACCAATAATTAAAACTCCCATACTCTTGGGAGTTTTTAATTTGCTATTATGTTATTGATACTGCCAGTAGTATAATCAAAAAGGAACAGTATAAACTGCTCCTTTTTTTATATCATTTTACTAAGCCTTATTATTCTTCATCATCCGCATCATCACTGTCAAATAATCTTGGCCTTCTTTTCCTATTTCTTTCTAGTACATCTTCTAGTTGGGGTGGAAAGAGAGGAAGGTCGAATATCTCATCGCAAATTTGCTCTGAGAATTCTTCACAGGGAGGTATCTCACAGAAACCAAAGGCAGGAACTAATAGTTCAACCTTTGCTACAATCTTTAGAATAATTGTCGCGCAGATATCTACGTCAAACCTAAAGGTCTCACCAGGTACAAACTCACCTGATACACAAACAGCGTTTACAACGCTCTCCAATTGGAATGGAATAACTGACTCATCCGGTACGTATAGAATTACATCCTTTGGTATGCTAAGTATAGCATTACCAACACCTTGCCTACATCTCTTATCTTCGAACACAACCTCAAGAGGTATCTCAACCCTAGTTCTCACTCTCGCAAAGTTTGTTCGATCGGGTAATCTTTCTATGCGGGTACCTACTAACTTACCATTTACACTTTTGCTTCTACAGCTTATAAAGGTTAATGGTGGTTCAAAGTCACTACAGCCCTTTACATCTTTCAAGTAGATTCTTACATCTTCTAAAGTTTCCTGTTGTAAGCAAGAATCATATACCTTGTTTACTTGAATGCAAACCTTTTCTAATATCTTCTTTAGTCCTTCGAATCCTATCCTTCCTGGACAACGAGGGTTTCCTTCATTCTTGTATGAATAAAATGACATCTATAAACCTCCTTTTCCTAATGGAATATAGAGAAGTAATCTCCACTAGCATTGTATGTAAATCTCCTCCTTCTTGTGTAGATAGTTTTGTTATATTTAGAATGCTTTTTACATAGGTATATATATGAATATATAAGTGGAGAGGATTGCCTGTGTTTAGCAAGGAAGTAGGATATCTTATAAAAAGGTCAAAGGAGCAGCTGTGGTATATTTTTCTTAAGAAACAAAGGCTAAATTATGTCATAAAGCAGGACCAGTCCTGGACAAGACCTGAATTAATGGATAGCTGTACATATAAATACTTTGTTACATGTCTAGGCTATGATGACTCAATATATGTCTTAGCATATACATACTCTAAACAGTTACTCCTATACATTTGGTCAAATAATGGTTGGAACAAAATTCATATAACTAGCCTTAGTTCAAAGTACGAAGATATTAATTATATCAGCCTTAAATTGGTTCTAGGTAAACTTCATATACTATACTTTGTCAACAATAGCCTGCAAAAGGCTAGGGTCTCTCTTAAACATTATGTTCTTGACAATAGTGTATTAATACCACTTGATTCCTTGAACTTCTTTTCCGATGATCGGGTAATGGCTCTTAATATAAACTCTGATGACAAGGGCCTTATATATTTCTTCTACAAAAGACAGCTTGCAAAGACTTTCTATCTGGCCTTAAGTATCTATAGAAAGGACAAGAAAACATGGTCAAAGGAAATTCTACTGGCAAGTTCATCAAGGCCAGTTAAGGATTTTGACAGTAAAATAGGACTAGGAAGAGATTTACATTTTCTATGGTCTGAAGTAGTAGATAATCAAGTTAGTCTTTACTATAAAAGGGCCACACTAGAAGCGATTATAAATAAGAGAGCAATTAGAAGTTTAAGACTATTTACGATCAGCAATACTATAGAATATTTATCCCTATCTACCGCTAATGAGATAGGTGTATTTTGGATGGATCAGTCTAGGGGCTTTTATTACCTTATAAGCGAAGAAAAGCCAGATAAAAATAATATAAGGGTGATTGACTATAGGCCTGTTAGCCCCTACTATCTAGCTTTAAATGATAAGACTAAAAACAATCCTATTTTAGTAATTGGAGATGGATTTCCTGTTTTTAAGTGGAATATCCTAGAACTAATAGATGCTAAAAATAATAGGTTAGGCAAAGAAAACAAAATACTTGAGAGAGATAATAAGCTAATAAAAGATTTAAAGCTAAGGCTAGAAAAACATGAGCAGTTAATTGAGGAATTATATAAGGCCTTTGAAAATCTAAATAATACCCTTAAGGAAAAGGATAAAAGTATACATAGACTCAATATTAAAATAAAGCAATTATCCTTTGAGCTAGAACAGATGCGATCAAGATTTGCAGATAGGAAATTTAAGCAAGAGGAAAACAAAAATGTCTCCATTCAAAAGAAAGATCAAAGTACAGACCAATGCAAAAGCTATGAGATTAGGAAGGTTGGTGAAGAGGAAATACAGATTTTTGATGACTTAACTGGGTCACAGGAAGATAGAGAAGAAATTAATCTTGGGAAAGTGAGTATCATCATCAATCCTAAGAACGAGTCACTGTAAGTTATATTAATTAGTATATGATAAGGCCCCTAAGCTTGATTAATTTACTATCAAGTTTAGGGGACCTATTATATAATGTCTGTTTGCTTAAGAGCAATATAGTGATCTAAGCTGTCCTGTATTTCATCTAGTCCGTAGCCTGTAACAGATGAACAGGGAATATGCATTATATCCCCTGAAAAACCTAGTTCTTTCTTAATTTGAGCAGCCCTAGGTTTGATTCTGGTCTTGCCTAGCTTGTCCGATTTGGTAAGAGCAAGGATTACAGGTATCTTGTAATAGCGGATCCATTCTGCCATCTGCTTATCTTCCCTTGTAGGATCATGCCTTATATCAACTAGCATTATTAATAGTTGCAATTGTTTAGCTGTAGAAAAATACTGGTCTATCATGGTGCCCCACTTTTCCTTTTCACTCTTGGACACCTTGGCAAAACCATAGCCTGGTAGGTCTACTATATAAAAGTTTTGGTTTACTAAGAAAAAGTTAACAAGCCTCGTCTTACCAGGACTACTAGAAACACGGGCTAACTTTTTATTGTTAGTTAATGCATTTATTAAAGAAGATTTACCCACATTTGACTTTCCTACTAAGGCTATATGAGGCAAGTCATCTTGGGGATATTGGCTTGGTTTTTCTGCGCTTGTAAAAAATTCAGCTGTTATAATCTTCATCTACATCACCTTAAAGGCCTTATCAACCAAGGCATACTCTAGTACCTCATCCATTGTCTCAACAGCTCTGATAGTTAAATTACGCTTTATGTTGTCTGGAATATCTATCAGGTCTCTTTCATTTTCCTTGGGTATTAATATATTAGTTATACCAGCCCTGTGTGCAGCTAATATCTTTTCCTTTATTCCTCCAACGGGCAAGACCCTACCCCTTAAGGTTATCTCTCCTGTCATGGCTAGGTTACTTTTTACCTTGACCCCTAATAAGGCGGATACAACCGCAGTTGTCATTGTTATACCTGCAGATGGTCCATCCTTTGGAATAGCACCTTCCGGGATATGGATATGGATATCTGTTTGCTCGTGGAAATCATCCTCAAGGCCAAACTCCTTTGATCTGGACCTAATATAGCTAAATCCAGCCCGTGCAGATTCCTTCATAACATCACCTAGCTGGCCTGTTAAAACTAGCTTGCCTTTACCTGCCATAGGTACAACCTCTATAGATAGGGTATCTCCACCCACAGGAGTCCATGCTAATCCGGTTACAATTCCAACCTCATCATTTTTCTCAACCTTATCATACCTATACTTGGGTATGCCTAGGTATTTTTCAAGATTGTTTTCAGTTATCCTTACTGACTTTACCTTGTCGTCTATTAGCCTGCGGGCAACCTTTCTACATATTGCAGCTATTTGCCTTTCAAGCTCCCTAACACCTGACTCTCTAGTATAATAATTAATAATATTTCTTATTGTATTCTCAGTGATTCTTATACTGTTTTTACTTATACCATGCTCCTTTAGCTGCTTTGGTATCAAATATTTTGTTGCTATATTCAGCTTTTCTTCTTCTGTGTAGCCGGAAATATGTATAATCTCCATTCGGTCAAGCAGGGGCCTAGGTATAGTGTCTAGGTTATTAGCTGTGGTTAGAAACATTACATTAGATAGATCAAAGGCTAGCTCTAAATAATGGTCTCTAAAGGCATTGTTTTGTTCTGGGTCTAATACCTCTAAGAGGGCAGAGGCCGGATCTCCCCTAAAGTCTGAGCTCATTTTGTCTATCTCATCTAATAAGAAGACTGGGTTCTTTGTCCCTGCATGCTTTATTGATGATATAACTCTACCTGGTATAGCTCCAACATAGGTTCTCCTATGTCCTCTTATCTCAGCCTCATCTCTAACCCCTCCTACTGACATCTGAATAAACTTTCTGTCTAGGGATCTGGCAATTGATTTGGCTATAGAAGTTTTACCAACCCCTGGTGGGCCTACAAAACAAAGGATAGGTCCCTTCATGCTCTTTGTCATTTGCCTAACTGCTAAATACTCAATAACCCTTTCCTTTACCTTGGTCAAGCCATAGTGATCCTCATCAAGTATCTTTGCTGCATTTTTTAAATCAAGATTATCATCAGTCTGTATGTCCCAGGGTAGGTCTGTTATCCAGTCTAGATAGGTTCTAATAACTGAGCCTTCTGCTGAGCCTTGTCCCATCCTAGCTAGCCTGTCTAGCTCCTTATTTGCCTTTTCTAGCGCTTCTTCTGGCAGGTTAGCCTTTTCGATTTTCTCTTGGTACTCCTTGACCTCCTCACTGATACCATCTGATTCACCAAGCTCTTTTTGAATGGCCTTTATCTGTTCACGGAGATAGTACTCTCGTTGGACCTTGTCTATTTGTCTTCTAACCCTAAGGTTGATCTTATTTTCAATCTCTAGTATCTCAATCTCTCTGGTCAAAATCTCATAAAGGTTTTCAAGGCGGTCAACTGGGTCAAAGGCCTCTAAAACTCTTTGCTTGTCCTCTGTCTTTACAAGTGTATTTGCTGCTATTATATCAGCTAGTCGGTCATAGTCGTCTAGACTTGTGACCGTCAACAAAATCTCAGGTGATACCTTGCTACTTAGCTTTACAAATTTTTCGAAGACTGATAGGACGCTTCTAGCAACTGCCTCCATCTCAAGTTCCATATCCCTGTAATTGTATTTGATAGGTGTCATCAAATCTACTTCATAATAAGGTTCATCCTTTACATAGTCTAGGATTTTTCCCCTCTCTAGACCCTCAACCAAGACCCTTATGGTATCTCCAGGTAGCTTTAGCATCTGTTTTATCTTGGCAATAGTGCCTACTTCATAGATCTCATTTTGGTCAGGCTCGTCTATCTTTGAGTCTACTTGAGAAGATAGGAAAATTTCCTGATCATTAACCATAGCTGCCTCTAGAGCAGCTATTGATTTTGGCCTACCTACATCAAAATGTAGTACCATATATGGAAATATCGTTAATCCCCTGAGTGGAAGCAGGGGTAATCTTTTAATATCTTCATTACTCACTATGTATCAACTCCTTTTCCTTATTAGACCTTATCTATTATATCTAAATGTGATAACTCGTGCAATGAAGTCATGCCTATTAATAACCATGGATGTAGATGTGAAACACAGCTATACTATTTGCAAGCATTCTGTATATGAGAGGAATCTCCTGTTGGAGATGCAGTTAAAACCTGCATATTGTCATTAGTACTCGTTATTGATATACAATCTATATTATCAATTAGCGAATTTTCTATAACTTCTTCCACTCTTCTAACAGGTATTATTTGTATAAGGGCATCACTATACTTGTCCTGCCAGTTTTCATAGGGTATAAGTATACGCTTTGCTCCAGCCCGTACGGCAGCCTCTATCTTTGCAGGAACGCCTCCGACTGCCTTAACATCTCCTAATATTGATAGCTCTCCCGTCATAGCAACTTTGTTATCTACTGGTTTACCAGTTATAGAAGAGTATATTGAAACCAAAATAGCAGTTCCCGCAGAAGGGCCATCAACAGGTGTACCACCAGGGAAATTGAGATGTATATCATAGTCTTTCGCATCAAGACCAAGATACTTTTTAAGTATTGTTATCACATTTTCCACCGAGCCCCTAGCAGTACTCTTTCTTTTAACCTTTTTGCTATTGCTATTTATCTCTTCCTCGTCAACTATCCCGGTTATAGTCAAAGTTCCCCTAGCCCGCCTTACAGGAATTGCAGTTGCTTCAACCTCGATTAAAGCCCCCATATTTGGGCCATATATTGCCAATCCATTTACTCGGCCTACCTTTGGGCTATCATAGATCTTTTTATCTAACTTAGGAGAGTAGTTGCCATTATGGGCAACCCATTCTATGTCCTCTAAAGTAATCTCATTTCTCCCCTCTGTTAGAACGATACCTGCTGCTAATTGGACTATATTGACAGCATCCCTGCCATTATCAGCATATTTGCCAACTGCAGTGATAGCCTCTTCTTCTATTTTCATATTTCCCTTAGCCGCTGCATTTCTTGCTATTATACATATCTCATCTGGGGTTAGGGCACGGAAAAATATTTCTAGGCATCTTGACCTGATTGCTGGCGATATTTCACTACTGGACCTGGTGGTAGCACCAACCAGCCTAAAGTCAGCAGGAAGCCCATTTTGGAAAATATCATGTATATGCCTAGGTATGTTGCTGTCTTGAGAGTTGTAGTAGGCACTTTCAAGGAAAACCTTCCTATCTTCTAGGACTTTTAATAGCTTATTCATTTGAACAGGGTGGAGTTCTCCAATTTCATCTAGGAATAAAAGGCCACCATGGGCCTTTGTCACTGCACCTGGCTTTGGCTGAGGAACACCTGCAATACCCATAGGTCCTGCCCCCTGATATATAGGGTCATGGACAGAACCAATTAGGGGGTCTGCTATACTCCTTTCGTCAAACCTAACTGATGTGGCATCTATCTCAACAAATTTTGCATTTCGCCTAAATGGAGATCCAGGAAATTTCTTGGCAGATTCTAGAACTAATCTTGCTGCACATGTTTTGCCCACACCTGGCGGTCCATATATGATTACATGCTGGGGATTTGGTCCACATAAAGCTGCTTTTAGGGCCTTTATACCATCCTCCTGGCCTATTATATCATCAAATTTTTTCGGCCTAGTCTTTTCAGACAAGGGCTCAGTTAAGGATATTTCCCTCAGCCTTTGTAGCTTTTCCATTTCTTTTTTCGATTCTTTTCCTACAGCTGACTTGTTACCTTGCTGCCCCCTTAGTAGGTTTAGAAAATATAACCCAATAACAACAGCAAAGAAGAATTGTATTATCACTAAAGCGTTACTTAACAAAGCAATTCAGTCCCTTCTAATAAATAGCACACTAGAATTAGTATGCTATTTAGAAGGATTTTCTATCCAATAAATTCGATTTAGATATATATAAAATTCAACTAAAAAAGGAGCTTTTAAGCTCCTTTTATGATACGGATTCCTTTTTCTCTTTTGATTTTTTGATGGTCTTTTTTTGACTCTGTCCATCTGTTAGTATTAGTATAGGTTCCATCCTATTTACTATCGTGTCTTTTGTAATAATGCATTTGTCTACATCATCCCTAGATGGTATTTCATACATAACGTTTAGCATAACATCCTCAAGTATTGATCTTAGACCACGGGCTCCTGTTTTCCTCTCTATTGCCTCTTTGGCTATTACACTAAGGGCCTCATCCTCAAACTCTAGTATTACATTGTCCATCTCAAATAGCTTTTGGTATTGTTTTACTAAGGCGTTCTTGGGCTCCTTGAGAATCTTTACCAAGGCCTCTTCGTTTAGGGAGTTTAGGGTTGCAATAACAGGTAATCTGCCAACAAACTCTGGTATAAGACCGTACTTTAATAGGTCTTCGGGTAAAATGTTTTTAAGTATTTCACCTATATCTTCTTGATTGTTACTTTGTACATCAGCGCCAAAGCCAATTGATTTTTTGCCTATTCTCTTTTGGATGATCTGGTCAATACCATCAAAGGCTCCACCGCATATAAAGAGTATATTTGTTGTGTCTATCTGGATAAACTCCTGATGGGGATGTTTTCTACCACCCTGGGGTGGTACACTTGCTACTGTACCCTCTAAGATTTTAAGTAGGGCTTGCTGGACTCCCTCACCGGAAACATCTCTGGTTATTGACGGATTTTCTGATTTTCTAGCAATTTTATCTATTTCGTCTATATAAATAATCCCTTTTTCTGCCCGTTCAACATCATAGTCTGCTGCTTGTATTAGCTTTAATAGAATATTCTCTACATCCTCACCTACATAACCTGCTTCTGTAAGTGAAGTTGCATCTGCTACAGCAAAGGGTACATTTAAAATCTTGGCTAATGTCTGTGCTAATAAAGTCTTACCGCAACCAGTCGGTCCTAATATAACAATATTACTCTTTTGTAGTTCTATATCGTCGCTCTTGCTTTCACTATTTATTCGCTTATAGTGATTGTAAACAGCAACAGCCAAATTCTTTTTAGCCCTATCCTGGCCTACTACATATGAATCGAGTATTTGATTTATTTCCATCGGTTTTGGAATATCCTTTAAATCAAAATCCGCTGCATCATCAAATTCTTCTTCGATTATTTCTTGACACAACTCAATGCATTCATCACAAATATATACGCCAGGACCTGCAACTAGTCTTCGAACCTGATCCTGTGTCTTTCCACAGAAAGAACACTTAAGTTGTTTCTTTTCTTCATATCTTGCCATCTTTTCACCTCTTTACGGCTATTTAACGTGAAGCTATAACCTCGTCTATAATGCCATACTCTAAAGCATCCTCAGCAGACATAAAAAAGTCTCGGTCTGTATCTTTTTCTACTTTTTCAAGTGGTTGCTGGGTCCTTTCTGCAAGTATAGTGTTTAGTTTTCTTTTGATCTTTAGTATCTGCTCTGCGTGTATCATTATGTCTGTAGCCTGACCTCTAGCGCCACCAAGGGGCTGATGTATCATTATTTCACTATTTGGCAGGGCAAAACGTTTGCCCTTTTTACCAGCAGCTAATAGGAAGGCACCCATTGATGCAGCCATTCCTATACAGATAGTTGATACATCGCACTTTATATACTGCATTGTGTCATAAATCGCCATACCAGCAGTTACAGATCCGCCTGGGCTATTTATGTATAGCCTAATATCCTTGTCTGGGTCATCAGCTTCTAAATATAAAAGCTGGGCTACTACTAGGCTGGCAGTAACATCTGATATTTCGCTTCCAAGAAAGATTATTCTTTCCTGCAATAGCCGAGAATATATGTCATATGATCTCTCTCCACGGTTTGTTTGTTCTACTACCATTGGTACAAGATTCATAAAATATCGCCTCCTATTTATTATTTATCTTGAACATCTTCTTTAACAAGAGCTTCCTTGACAGTTACTTTAGCCTCATCTACTAATAGTTCTATGGTCTTTTCTGCAATTATACTGTTTTCTAAATGCTCAAGTCCACCTTGTAAACTCTTTTTGATGGTCTCTACTTCTTGATTGTATTGCTTTGCTAATAATTCGTATTGTTTTTCATAATCCTCTTCTGAGACCTCGATGTTTTCTGCTTTTCCAATAGCTTCAATAACTAGCTGGGTCTTAACTCTATTGTATGCATCATCTTTGTATTGTGCCCTAAAATCATCTATTGATGTATTAGCTATCTTTAGATAGCTTTCAATGTTAAGTCCATTATATCGCAATTGGTTATCTATGTCACGAAGCATATTATCTAACTCAAAGTCTACCATAACATCGGGGATATCTACCTTTGCATTATTAACAGCAAGGTCAATTAAGTTGTTTTTAAGCTCAGTATTTGACCTTTCTTCGGCATTCTTTTCTAGTTTTTGCTTAATATCTGCCCTGTATTCATCTAAGGTATCAAATTCACTGACATCCTTTGCAAACTCGTCATCTAGGTCTGGAAGTTCTTTTTCTTTTATTTCATGTAGCTTCACATGGAATGTGGCTTCCTTACCCTTTAATTCTTCGGCATGGTATTCCTCTGGGAAAGTAACCTTTAAGTCCTTTTCCTCACCTAGCTCCATACCTACCATTTGCTCCTCAAATCCAGGTATAAAATGGCCTGACCCTATTTCTAAGTTTTGCTTTTCTGCAGTGCCACCTTCAAACAATTCACCATCAATACTACCAGAATAGTCAAGTATTACCCGGTCACCTGTCTTTACTGGTCGGTCTTCGACTGAAACCCAACGAGCATTTTGTTCAAGGGTTTGTTTGATCCGTTCTTCAACTTCCTCATCTGTTACTATATATTCTACGCGGTCTACTTCAAAACCTTTATATTGGCCTAATTCCACCTCTGGTTTTACAGTAACCTCGGCTGTGAAAATAAAGTCTTGGCCGCTTCCAATCTGGACTATATCAAGCTCAGGCCTATCGACTGGTTCTATTCCTGTCTCCTTTACTGCCTGGTCATATGCAGGGGGGAAAACTTCATTTATAGCATCTTCATATAAAATAGATTCTCCAAAATACTGCTCCATCACTTTTCTTGGAACTTTACCCTTGCGAAAGCCAGGTATAGATATGCTCTTTCTATTCTTTAGATAAGATTTTTGCATACCTTCTTCGAAGCTGTCCTGCCCCACATGAATAGTCAATTTTACTTTATTATTGTCTAATTTTTCTAATGCTGTCTTTTCCAATTTTGTCCTCCTTAAATAGCTAGATAAGCTCCTCATCATGCTTTATAATTTATAAACTAAATAGTACAATTTGTAACTTAATAATACAAAAAACGGAAAGCAATTTTACTTCCAAACTGTATCTTAACACATGTGAAAAACTATTGCAATACTGCTTTTTTAAGCTTTAACTTGCTTACTTGTCCCAATAATTATATAATTAATAAAATTTTATTAAATTTATAAATTGAAAAAGAAGGGAATGAAAGCCATAATGAAGGACTTACTCAAGGACAAGAACATTTTAATAATGGGTGTTGCCAACAAGTGGAGTATAGCTTGGGGCATAGCGCAAGCCTGTCACGCTGCTGGAGCAAAGCTTATTTTGACCTACCAGGGCGACAGGACCAAGGCTAGTGTAAGCCAGCTTGTTGGAGATATGTCGAATGTAACCCTACTCCCATGTGACGTTGCTATTGACCAAGACATAAGTAGCCTCTTTGATAGCATTAAGTCTAAGTTTGGTATCTTGCATGGTCTTGTGCATAGTATAGCTTATTCAAAAAGAGAAGAGCTTGAGGGTAACTATTATGATACATCTAGAGACGGCTACCTATTAGCTCAAAACATAAGCTCCTATTCGCTTACTGCCCTAGCCCGAAGTGCTAAAGACCTAATGGCAGAAGGCGGTAGTATAATCACCTTGACCTATCTAGGGGCAGAGAGGGCTGTTCCTAATTATAATGTTATGGGTGTTGCTAAGGCAGCATTAGAAGCATCAGTTAGGTATTTAGCTGCAGACCTTGGTAAGGATAATATAAGAGTTAATTCTATTTCTGCTGGACCTATAAAGACTGTATCGTCAAAAAGCGTTAAGGACTTTTCCTCTTTCCTAAAGACATATGAAGAAAAGGCACCTCTTAGAAGGATAAGTTCTGCAGAAGAAGTTGGAGATACCGCAGTTTTCCTGCTTAGCAACATGTCTAGAGGAATAACTGGAGAAAATATTCACGTAGACAGTGGTTATCATATTTTAGGCTAGGAATTATATATATTATTTTAAGTAAAGGAGGCTAGGCCTCCTTTTTAAATTCTAGATGATCAATAAAGTAGTCTTGAAAATCTGCTCGCGCAGACAGCTCAATATAATGAATTAATTCTATTAAATTTTCAGTTCCATCTAGGTATTTTCCCGACATAAGGGTCAATTTTGCCCCCGATAGAGCTGCATTGCCAATGGGCTTTATTTTATCCCTTAGTTCATGGGCTAATAGGCCAATAGCGATAGCACTTTCAATATCAATAAAATTACCAAACCCACCGGCTAGATAGACTCTGGAAATGTCGTCATAAGCTAGCTGCATATCCTTTAATAGAAGCTCAATACCAGCTCTTATAGCCGCCTTGGCTAACTGCACCTGCCTTATATCCTTTTGACTTATATAAATATCACTATTTGCATTGTCTGCTCTCTTAGCTACTAGGAATGCATCTTTGTCCTTATATTTAACTAGTCTCTTTGCTAGGTCCTTGCTAGCTAGTGACCTAGCCTCATCTTGCCCTATAAGCCTTCCGTTTGGCTCAATTATACCTAAATAAAGCATGGACCTAATAAGGTCTACTATGCCTGACCCGCAAATACCTTTTGCAGGCAAATTGTCTATAGTACTATATTTTATATCCTCCCCTACAAGCTTTACAGAGTCTATTGCTCCACTTATACTACCTATCCCAAATTCGATATTTCCACCTTCAAAGGCTGGGCCAGCGGATGCCGAACAAGCTACAATTTTATCTCTATTGCCTAGGACTATTTCACCATTAGTTCCTATATCAATAAGTAGACTAAGGTCTGAACTTGTTGCCATCCCGCTTGCTATAATGCAACCCATAGTATCTGCCCCTATATAGCCACTTACCAAGGGCAGGGATGTTACAAGGCTCTTTTTATTAACCATAATACCAAGATCAGCTGCTTCAATTGGATTAAGCCTGCTGAAAACAGGATTGAAGGGAGAAGTGGCTATAGTATCTACTGGAACTCCTACAAGCATATGCATCATACTAGTGTTACCCACAATAGCTATATGATATATACAATCGGGGCTTATCTGACATTTGTCTTTAAAATAATTGACCATAGAGTTTATTTCATCTATTAACAATAGGGACAGCTTTTTAAGCCCCTTTGGATTCTTCCTTGTATAGTCAATTCTAGTGATTACGTCGTCTCCATATGGTTTTTGGGGATTTATTGATGAGTATACTGCCAGCTCTTTTCCTGTGTTTAAGTCAATTAACACACCCGCTATAGTGGTTGTTCCTATGTCAATAGCAAGACCATATAGGTCTTTGCTGGTATCCTTAGCCTCTACCCCTATAATTTCATTCTTTGTGTATACAAGGGTAACCCTGTAATCATTATCTTTTAATATATAAGAAAGATCTCTAATTAAGCCAATATCAGATATAGTAATATTGCCCTTATTAAACAAGCCTTCTATCCTATCTATATCTGAACGCTGATCATCTAGACTAGGTTTTTCAAGCCTACAATACTTCTTTTTTACTAGGGGGGCTATTTGGCTACTAATGCTACTATTTGTTAGTACTTTTGCCTTACCAGTGTGAATATCCTGAATTTGAACTAGCATATCCTCTTGGATTATAGTTTTACATGCCAGTCTATAGCCTAAGGCCCATTCTCGCTCAGTAATTAGGTCATTTTTTTGGTATGGCATAGCTAAAGTAAAGTCACCTTTTTTAATCTTAACCTTACATTTGCCACATATACCATTACCACCACATGAGGCGAGGGGACTTTGCCCATCTTTTCTAAGGTAATCAAGTAGTGTTTCACCCGAAATAGACTTATCTTTACTAATTTTTATGTCCTTCAAAACCTGTCAAACCCCCTTATAATTTAAATTTACTATAGACTAAGCCTATATTTGCTCAAATACCTCTAAGGTTTGGTAAATCATTTTCTCAACTGAAAAATCCCTTAAGGCTATTAGCCTTGCATTGTTCCCTAGCCTGATTGCCTTATCCCTATTTTCAATAAGGTCCTTTATTGATAAAGCCAGCTCACTAGAACTTGCAGGCTCAACTAGTAGACCATTTTGATCGTGTACAATTAACTCAGGTATGCCACCTGTCCTAGCTGCAACTATTGCTAGCCCCTGCTGCATTGCTTCTAAAACCGCAATCCCCATTCCTTCTGAAAGGGATGGACTAACAAATATATCAAAAGCCTTATAATACTCAGCTATTGAATCAACATGCCCTGCTAGAAAAACTTTGTCTGTTAGTCCTTTATCCTTTAGTATTTTCTCTATCCTGGTCCTGTCTGGTCCCTCTCCCACAATTAATAGCTTTAGTCTAGCATGTCCAATTTGGTCAAAGGCATCAAGTAATATATCAATCCCCTTAGAGGGGATCAGTCTTGCTACACAGCCTAGTAGAGTATCATCATCTCTTATGGACCAATTATCCCTAATATTAATGCTAGTTTTTGGCTCTATGGCCGGTAAAGCATTATATATTACCTTTATATTTCTTCCTTCACCTATTAGCTCCTGCATTGATTGCTTTAAGGCCTTTGACACCGCTATATAGGAGCTAGTCCACCTAGCCATAAGTTTTTCAAATAAACTAATTAGGTTACAAGTCGGCTTGCTTTTATTATATTGGGTAAAGCTATGTATAGTATATACAGTTCTACTTCTAGTATAGGCAGCTGCTAGCCTCCCTATTGCCCCTGCCTTAAAACCATGGCAATGGATTATTTTAGGTTTATGCTTGCCAATCAGTCTAACTAGCTTGATAATACTAGCTAGATAGCAAAGGTATTTCTTATTACCACTGTTGATATTATATACTATAGCTCCTGAATTAGACAGTTCTTCTTGGGCTACTAGGTCAAGACTAGACACAGCTATCACCTTGTTACCCTGCTCTAAGAGACCCTTTATCAGCAGAATATAGTGGTTTTTCATACCTCCAGTTGCCCTACAGATAATCTCCATAACCACCATAGCTAGCTAATTGTCTCCATAGTATCTTTTTTTCTGCTTTCCAAGTGCTTACATACTAGTAATATGAATGGCAAGACTATAAATATCATGGCTGTAGCTGCAGCTACTACGCCAGAGTCATTTACCAAAAGGGCAGATATGGCCCCTATTATACCTGAAGCTAGCCCCTTTATCATATCTGGATGGGCTTTCTTAATCTTTCTAGCTACTCCTACTGGCCTAAAAACTAGAACAGCCATAGTCAATAAGGATAAAATAAGGACTCTTGCCCAAATTGTATATTTTAATAGCTTTATATTCATGGATATTTTTCTTTTAACTATATTGAAAAACTCATATATGCCCTTTTGCTTTAGCAAATTCACTGTTTGACCCATATGGGACTGATTATCTATAGCCCTTAGGCTATCTATTAAAAAGATTGATACTACAATAAGGGCAGTGAAAAGCCCTATATATATAAGATGCTTTACTGTAATTTTATTTTTTCTAGTCAAGATAAATAAGCTAGCAAAAGAGATTCCAGCAGCTATTGTACCCCCTACATTAGCACCTAAACCAGGATAAGCCAATATTATCAGGACTAAAGAGGGTAAGATAAATATTAAGGCCTTCACTCTTGTTCTGTGCTTTACAGAGCTAGTCTTTTCTAGAAGACCACCACAGGCAATAGTTGTAGCCCCAACCAGTATCCCCATATATTCATTCCCAATTCCATAAAAGCGTGCCCCACTTATTGCATCATAGCCTAAGGGTGAACCCTTAATCAGACTTGCCCCTAGTATTTGGTCTAGCAATAATAGGCTGACTGTTGCTAGGCTTATTATGATTATTTTATATATCATATCTAGCTTTATATTATATAGCCCTAATCCTATCAGACCTGCTAGAGTCCAAGAGATAATAAAAGTAATAATTAAACTGGGATGGTGGAAAAGGGGTAGTATCAGGTATGACAATGGCAAGCTCAACAGGAAAAATATACCCATATAAGCAAGGTCGAAGTAACGGCCTTTATAAATAATAATGTATAGGGCAGATAATAAAAGAAGTATTTGTGCAAAAACATAGCTTCTTAATAAAAACCCTCTCTGAATAAATATCTCCACTAGCTCTTTGTTAAAGGCTGAAAGGTCGGCCAAACCCTTTTCACTAGCATAGGATACTATCTTGTTTCCATTTTCACCATACTGCTTTTCAAGGTTAAAATAACTTAGAATAGTGGCTCCGATGTCATGGCCCGATACAAGACCTTGGCGCTTGGTTGAAGCGGATGATAAAAATCCTCTTTCATAGCCCTTACCCGCAATTATTATAGGGGTTAACCTATTGTTTATAGCTAGTTCCTTAGCAGGGTTTAAAGGGCTAACTACCATAACAAGGTCCTTTTCAAGATCTAGCTGCTTGACTACTTTACCTATAAAGCTATCTGCCTCCTTTATTGCTAATTCTTTGTAAAAACTGTTCATCTCATCTGTTGCTGTATACCTAAAATCCTCTGCCCTGCTTGTATCTCCTAATTGTACTGCGACAATGTCTGCTACTGTAAGTGCCTTATTGACATAATTATATAAGATATTATAATCAGTCCTTAAAGCAAAAGGGCGATAATTATCAGCATATAAATAGGACTTATCTACCATACCTACAGGCACTATCCCCTGATTGTTCATCAGAAAGGATGTAATATAGCGTTTATGTTCATCTGCCGTATCACAATTGCCAATAACAGCAGGGGTCAAACCTGCATTCATAAGTGTTGAACCAAGAGCTCCTATGGTTACTGAGTAGGGTTTGTTAAAATTGTTCCTGATGGTCTGGGCAATACCGAGGTTTACACAGGCTTGTTCACTACATTGGTCTCCAGTAATCCTTTTGTATATATCTGCCGCCTTTTCACCCTGATAATGTTCTTGTGCATTAAGGCCTAAATTTGAATTGTCTGACCCTATAACAGCCTGACCCGCACCCATGCTTAAATAAGTATCTCGTTGAGACCTTGTACCCCCTGTATTTATAGTCATTAGACCTATTCCACCTATAGAAGCCAAATAGTCAATATTCTCGGTGGGGGTATTTATAATGTCATAAAGACTTATTCTATCAATAAAAAAAACAATCAACTTTCCTCTTTTATCTGTATTATCTGCTTTTACAGTAAGAGGCCTACAACAAAAGAGCAAAACTACAAAAAGTAAAATAAACCTATGTGCCTTCACCAATATTTCTCCTCAGTATCCATAATAATACTATAGTTTCCCCCTTTAATGCTTATAATTCTTAAATTAATTATTATTATGATTTTACACAATACTTTTTAGACAAATAAAAGAGCACCCTTATATAAGGGTGCCTTGTTTAGACTAATTAATTTTATGCTATTAACTGCTTAGCTAGATCTGCTGCAGATGCTGCATCAGGTGCGTAACCATCAGCTCCTATTTCAGCTGCAAACTCATGGGTAACGGGAGCTCCACCTACAAGAATCTTTACTTGATCTCTAAGACCTGCTAATTTGATAGCATCGATAATCTCCTTCATGACAGGCATTGTTGTAGTTAGCAGGGCAGACATAGCTACTGCATCCGCCTTCGTGTCCTTTACTGCATTAACAAATTTATCTGTATCAACATCAATACCTAAGTCGATGACTTCAAAACCAGCTCCCTCAAGCATCATAGCCACAAGGTTCTTGCCAATATCATGTAAGTCTCCCTTTACAGTACCTATAACAACCTTTCCAAGAGGCTTTACATCCTTTTCCGCTAATAGGGGCCTGAGTAACTCAAGTCCTGCCTTCATAGCCCTAGCAGCTATCAAAACCTCAGGTACATATACTTCATTGTTCTTAAAAAGCTCACCTATCTCCCCCATACCAACTATGAGAGCCTTGTTTACAATATCACTAGGTTCAAGGCCTTGGTCTACCGCAGTCTGAACCATCTGTTTAACCTTGGGTGCATTTCCTGCCTTAAGAGCATCAGCGATTTGTCTAAAATCTACCATATTTCTATCCCCCTAAATATAATGTATATATATTACCAAATTAATTTCAATTTGTCAGTCCCACAACTGTTAAACTAGGTAAAATCTTGTGATCTTCTCTCTAAGACTGCTATTATTAGTCTTAGAGAAAGTCCGTAAAGGCTAATGAACTTTTAAAATACTATTTATCTTTTATGCTTTTTTTAAGTTTTTAAAGTAAGCCTCCTGAATTCCGCCTGTTTAAGTACTCCTTGCCGCCTATCATAGTTAAATAATATAAATGTATCCTCTTTATCATTAACAGTTACATTGTCCTTGTCAACTCTATAGCTAAAAAGTTCGATATGCATTCTATTTAACCTTCTCTTGATGTTAAGGTTAGTATTATCAGTCAAATACTTATCTACATTGGTCTGGTCCTCAAAAAAGTCCCGGATTTTTTGCTTATGCTTTTCTATTTTGGCCTGCTTTAAGTTAACTGGATATCTACCTGGCTTTACATGTCGACAAAAATCAAATAGGAGCAGATCATTTATAAGGTCCTCTTCCTCTTGCATAAGGTTTTTGCAGAAACCTGATTTTACGAATTCAAATAAAATTGTATAAAGGCTCTCATTTGCATGGGATATGCTAAAATAGCCCTTGTGCCTCCAGTATTGACCCATATCATAAAAAAGCTCAAATGCATTATTGTCGTAGTGGCCTAATAGGTAATTTATTGTCTTGCTAAACCGGTGACTATTGTAGTATTTTTCTACAACTAGCTCTATATCCTTTAGCCTAGACAGCTCTTCGTAACCTATGTACTTGTTGCTTAAAACCTCATATGGGGGGTATTGTGTATACTTATAGTCATATATATCAGCACTCTTCCTAAGGCCTGACCCCTTTAAAAGCTTTAAAAAGCCAAGCTGCAGCTTGTGTGGTTTCATAGCTAATACAAAGTTTACCGATTCTTTCATTGATGACATATCCTCTTCTGGTAGGCCCGCAATCAAATCAAGATGGACATGAATATTGTCAAAGCTTATAATTTCTTTAATCACTGCAACTAGCTTGCCAAGGTCGCTCTTTCGCTTTATTTTTGTTAGTGTTTTTAAATTTGAGGACTGTATACCAATCTCAAACTGAAAGAGGCCCACTGGTGCTCTTTTTATTATTGAGAGCATTTCCTCATCTATTAAGTCCCCTGCCATTTCAAAATGAAAGTTTGTATTACCACCAAGCTCAATTAAGTAATTGAATATTTCCTTTGTTCTTTTTAAATTGCAGTTAAAGGTCCTGTCAACTAGCTTAACCTGCCTAATACCTGATTCTACAAAAATCCTTAGATCCTCCTTTACCCTTTCAATGGAAAGAAAATTCACTCCTTTTGTCGTTGATGACAGGCAATATTGGCAGTTAAAGGGGCAGCCTCTTGAGCTTTCATAATAAACGATTCTGTTTTTTAGGTCATCAAAGCCCTTCTTATAGACAAAGGGTATTGTATCTAAATCAATTCTCTCTGCTGGCTCGTTTAGATATAGCTTATCTTTATCTCGCCAAGCCAAACCCTTTATGTCCTCAAAACTATATAGCTTTTCATGCAGGCATTTTAAGAGGTTACAGAATACTTGCTCTCCTTCCCCAACTGCAATAAAGTCTATAAAGGGATAAGAGTTTAAGAGATTTAGGCTATCATAGCTAACCTCTGGGCCACCTAGAATAATCTTGGCCTTGGGCAATAGTTGTTTTATGGTCTCAGCTATATCTAGGCTTTGCCGAATGTTCCAGATGTAGCATGAAAAGCCTATTAGGTCAGGTTGCCTTGAGAATATCTCACTTACGACTAGGTCATAGTTGTCATTGATAGTAAATTCAGCTATGTCTATATTAGGGTATTCCTGCTGACAATATGCCTTTAATGACCTTATTGCTAGATTGCTATGGGAAAATTTTGCGTTTAGTGTAGTTAATAAGATTTTCATAAGTCTATTATATACCAAAAGGAACAATTCATCATCGGTAGTAATTGTAATTAATTTGTTACTGATATGTTACAGATGTATTACCAGAATATACAGCTATCCTTTACTATCGAGCATAATTATAATGATATATATCTACCCACTTAGTATCACTCATAATTAAGTAAAAAGGAGGCAGATATGAAGAAAACGCAAATATGGGTGATAGTACTTACAATAACACTTTTATTTTCAACTGTTGTGCAGGCAGCTCCTCTTGGTAGTAGACCCTTAAGCCTAGGTCAAAGAGGAGAGGATGTAGAACAATTACAGTACTTATTAAAAAGGCTTGGTTATTTTAATACTGATGTTACCGGTTATTATGGCAATATTACTAGGCAATCAGTCCTCAACTTCCAAAGCAGCTACAAGCTTACTGTAGATGGCCATGCAGGGCCAGAAACTATATATAGGTTAAAGTATGAAAATGGGGTTGCTGCTGAGACCTATACCTATGTTAGAAGTCTGAGACAAGGGTATCGTGGCTATGATGTTAAGAATCTGCAGGATGTCTTAAAGAAGTTGGGATACCTACCAGCTAGCTTGGAAACTACATGCTACTTTGGGCAAATGACAGACAATGCAGTAAGGGCTTTTCAAAAGGACATGGCTTTGGCAATAGATGGCTCAGTAGGTCCTGCTAGCTCAAAAGCTTTAAACAATGTACTAGCAAAAGCAGCTGAGCCAGCTAAACCGATTACAAAAAATACTTACAAGGTAAAACCGGGTGATACACTATGGGAGATATCAAAAAAATATAATTTGACAGTAGGACAGATCAAGGAGATAAATAAGCTAAAATCTGATCTTATTTATGTCGGCCAAGAACTTTACCTAAAAAAGGAACCCAGTCAAGCTAAAGATGATAAGGTAAGCCTTTCTTATATTGACTATAGGGTTAATGCTGGAGATACTATTTGGAAGATTGCTAACAATCATAATATTACCCAGAATGATCTTTTAAAGGCTAATGGCTTTACAACAAGCACAATTTTATATATAGGGCAACTTATAAGAGTTCCTGTATATACAGTTCCAGTAAAGGAAACGCCAGGACCTGAATACGGCGAGTATCTAGATTGGTGGACCGAGGCCCAATATGTCCTCCCTTTTAACACACCCTTTGAGGTGACAGATTTTTATACTGGGACAAGCTTTATGGCTGTTAGGACCTTTGGTGCTAACCATGCTGACTGTGAGCCACTAACTACAGATGATACAGTAATAATCAAAAACCTATGGGATAGATACCACACTAGCTACTGGACATCAAGACCAATTACTATAGATATTAATGGGCGTAGACTGGCAGCTTCAATGAGTGCAATGCTTCACGCTGGACTAGATGCTTATCCTAATGGGGCCTACATTGATAACCGCAGTGGTGGTTATGGCTATGGTCAAAACTTTGACGCTATAAAAGGCAATAAGGCAGATGGACATTTTGATATACATTTCCTAAACAGCACAACCCATAATACGGGTACAATAAATTCTAACCACCAAAAAAATATACGAATTTCAGCTGGATTAAACTAAAGGGCTTTATGCCCTTTTTTTTATATTTATAACTCTTTACATCTAGATGTTTTTATCAGTTCATCAAGAGAACTTACTCAAGAGACCTTATAAGGATATATAACTTTATATAACATTTTTATATCTAATGCATATTATGTACTATCTTGAGCATGGAGGTGTAATTTTATGGCTGATCGCATTTTTGCGTCTGTTGTTAATCAAAAAACAGTCACTCAAATCGAATTACAGGTTCTAGCCCTGATAGCAGCCCAGATTAACTTTGAATTTGAAAGCAATTGCTAGGTTAACTAAAATAAAAGCTAAAGCAATTATAAAAGTTTAAATAATCAGCAATATGAAATGGCATAATCGTATCATTAGATAACTGGTTACAGACCTCCAAGATAGTCTAAGGGCATGCCATCAAAGAAAAAAGCATCCTAGCTAATTAGGATGCTTTTTTGGAGCTACTGACCGGAATCGAACCGGTGACCTCGTCCTTACCAAGGACGCGCTCTGCCGACTGAGCCACAGTAGCACTGTTAACAGCAACGATATTTATTATAAGGAATCTCTCTGAAAAAAGCAAGCCCTAAATATATGGGAATATTAATTTACTATAGCTATTCCTAATTTTCTAACTATTTGTCTAGTAATAAGGCCCTTACAGGCGAAGCCTCTACCCCTATAATGTTTAGTGGAGCTGCAATTAATGTATAGCTACCTTCCTTAACCTCTTTTAGCCTAAGGCCCTCTAGGATGTATATACCATTTGCCAGTAAAAGCTTGTGGGTCGGATGACCTAGCTGATTTCTCTCTATCCCTAATGCATCTATACCTACTCCCTTTACCCCCTTGTCTACTAGGTATCTGGCACCTGATTCAGCAAGATAGATAAAATCCATATTAAAGGTTTGGTCAAATGAGTTTTTCGTCTTAAGTAAAAGATAGTCAGCTTCTTCTATCCTTTTCTTTTTCAAGTCCTCATCTGTTATCCCACCTGACACAGGTGTAAAGTCTAAAACCTTACACTTAACTACCATGTCTTCTAGTCTAAAAAATCTACTATCCATTCCCCCTTCTATCATGTGTAGGGGGGCATCTAGGTGAGTTCCTGTGTGAAGCTCAAGATCTAATCTAGATTCTCTTGTCTTAGCTCCTTGTTTAAAATCCCTGAGAATTTTTATACTAGGCTTTTTACCTGGGTCATTTTTGTATACTGGTATCTGCTCATGAATCGGCATTGAAATATCAATAATCTTCATTTTATTCTATCCCCCTCTATAGGTTTATCCATTTACGTCCATCCTTATTTATTAACAAGTCTGATTCCCAAGGTCCCCATGTACCTGCTTCATAGTTAGGAAAGGCTGTCGGCTGACCTTCCCATCCCCTCGTGATTTTGTCTATGATTCGCCAGGCATACTCAAGCTCATCCCATCTGGTAAAGAGGGTTGAATCTCCTTCCATTACATCAAAGAGTAATCTCTCATAGGCATCTGGAGAAACTGAGCCAATGTCGCAATTCTGGCAAAAGTCCATCTCTACAGGAAGTATAATGTCCTTTGATCCAGGCTTTTTTCCATTAAATTTTAGCCTGACCCCCTCTCTAGGCTGTATTTCAATAACCAGTCTATTTGGGTCTAGCCCACTATACTGATTGTAATAGGCAATTGACGGAAGGTCTAGAAATTGAATAACTATCTGAGTTCCTCTCTTTTCTAGTCTCTTGCCTGTCCTAAGATAAAAGGGTACGCCTGACCAACGTCGATTTTCTATGAGTACTTTCATAGCAACAAAGGTCTCAGTATTAGAATTAGGCCTAACCCTAGGTTCACTCCTGTAGCCTGGCACTAAGGTCTTATCAATTATTCCCTGGCCATACTGACCTCGAACTACGCTCTTTAATCCATCACTTGGTAGTGACAAGGCTCTTAGAACCTTTACCTTTTCATCCCTAATTGAATCAGTATCCAGGCTATGAGGTGCCTCCATGGCCGTTAGCATAAGCAATTGCAGCATATGGTTTTGCATCATATCCCTAATAGCGCCTGCCTGATCATAGTAGCCTCCCCGGTTCTCTACCCCTATTGTCTCGCTTGAGGTTATTTGTACATGGTCTATATATTTGTTAGACCAAAGAGGCTCAAACATAGTATTGGCAAATCTAATAACCATGATATTTTGCAGCATTTCTTTACCTAAGTAATGGTCAATTCTATAGATTTGCTCTTCACTAAAGCCCTTTTCTAGAGCACTATTTAACTTCCTTGCAGTAGCTAGGTCCCTACCAAATGGTTTCTCTATAACTACCCTCTTAAACCCATTGCTTTGGTCTGACATCCCATTAATTGAGATGTTTTCAACAATTGTTTCAAAGTGTTCTGGAGATACAGCTAAATAATATACTCGGTTTCCTTTTGCCCCATAGCTATTATCTAGCTCATCTAAATAAAGCTTAAGTTCCTTATAGGCTTGAGGCCTGCTAATGTCTGCTTCAAAGTAATAAAAAGACGATACAAGCTTGCTAATATCTTTTAATGAGCCATTATTTGCCCTTGAGTTGGCTTTTATAGACTCGGTTACCTCTTTTCTAAAGCTATCCTCTGTATAGTGTCTCCTACCAACCGCAACTAAGCTAAAGTTCTCAGCTATTTGTCCATCTAGATATAAATTATAAATGGCCGGATATATTTTTTTGTGTGCAAGGTCTCCCGTTCCTCCAAATACTACTAAAATACTCTCGATTTAGACCCCTCCTCCCATCTTCCTTGACTGAAAAGCCTAATAAACATATACCCAATCCCCTATTCCACTAAACACATAGCATGCCTAAAGAGAATAAGCCTAGCTTAACTAGTATTCCCAAATGCAAAGGCTCCTAGTAATTGATTGCTTTTATACATAATAGCTTTTTTCCCTTGCTAAAGGATAAATTATTAAATATAATTAATTCTAATACCTACAGATAAGATGCAATGTATATGAAAGAGGTGGCTTTTATGTCCGGTGAAATCAAGCAAATAGCTGAAAGGATGAGAGCAGTCCGCATTGATTCTGCTTATACCTATCAAGAAGCTGCAAAGCTATTGGAAATCCCCCCTGAAGAGTACCTGTTATATGAATCTGGCGAAATAGATATACCCATAAGTATCTTACTTAAAATATCAGCCGTCTTTAATATTGAATTGACCGCCCTTTTAACTGGCTCAGATCCAAAGCTTCAAACCTATTCTTTAGTCAGAAAGGGTCAGGGATTAGAAGTCAACCGTAGGCAGGCATACAATTACAAACACCTAGCCTATAACTTTGTAAATAAACAGGCTGAGCCCTTTTTAGTCACAGTCGAGCCCATAGCAGATGATAATCCTATACCCCTTAGTAGTCACAATAATCAAGAATTTAACTATGTAATAGAAGGTTCTTTAATGCTAGTGCTCAATGATCATGTCCTTACCCTTAATGAGGGTGATTCCCTTTATTTTGATGCTAACCAACCACATGGGATGAAGGCACTTAACAATCAACCAGTTAAATTTCTTGCTATAATAATTGATTAACGAGGTCTATAATATGTTAAATTTACTAAAGAAAACTGACTTTAATTCCTATGAAGAATTTATTGAAAAATTTGAGATTAATGTACCTGAGAATTTTAATTTTGCCTTTGATGTTGTAGACAAGATTGCAGACCAGAGCCCTGACAAACTCGCTCTTTTATGGTGTGATGAGAACAACAATGAAAAATGCTTTACCTTTAAGCAGATCAAAGACCTTAGCAATCAGGCTGCCAACCTTTTTATAGCTATGGGGGTTAAAAAGGGCGACCATGTTATGCTTATACTTAAAAGGCGGTATGAATTTTGGTATTGCTTGATGGCCCTACATAAAATAGGTGCAATAGCAATACCCGCGACCCATATGCTCACACCTAAAGATATAGCCTATAGAGTAAATGCAGCAAGTATAAAAATGGTTTTATGCGTAAATGACCAAGAGGTTATAAGTCACATAGAAGAAGCCGAAAAGACAACAGGCCCACTAGAGCTAAAATGCTTGGTTGGTGGTAAAAGAGATGGCTGGTATAGCTTTGATGATAGGATCTATTCACATAGCGAAAGCTTTCCTAGACCTAGTGGAGAAAAGGCAACAAAAAATGATGATACCCTATTACTCTACTTTACTTCCGGAACAACAGGGCATCCAAAGATGGTACAACATACCTATACATACCCACTTGGTCATATTGTAACAGCTATGTATTGGCAGAATGTAAAGGATGGAGGCCTACACCTGACAGTAGCAGATACTGGCTGGGCCAAGTCTGTTTGGGGCAAACTATATGGCCAATGGATTGCAGGCTGCACTGTATTTGTTTATGATTATGATAGGTTTGTTCCAAAAGATCTTTTAAAGGTCATAGCCAAATACAAGGTTACCTCCTTTTGTGCACCACCGACTATATACCGCTACCTTATAAAAGAAGATATGAGGGCCTATGACCTTAGCCAGCTAGAATACTGCGTAGTAGCAGGTGAACCCTTGAATCCTGAAGTATACAACCAATTTTATAAGCTAACTGGCATAAAGCTAATGGAAGCCTATGGTCAAACTGAGCTTACAGTTGTCATTGGTACCTTTCCCTGGATGAAGCCAAAACCAGGCTCTATGGGAAAACCCAGTGCCGGCTATGAGGTTGACCTAGTTGATGAAGACGGTAATAGTTTGGATATAGGACAAGAAGGCCAGATCGTAATAAAAACCCATAAGCATAAGCCTCTCGGCATGTTTAAGGGCTATTATCGGGACGAGGCAATGACAGAAAGGGTATGGAATAATGACATTTACTATACTGGCGATATGGCATGGAAGGATGAGGACGGCTACTTTTGGTTTGTAGGCAGGGTTGATGATGTAATTAAAAGCTCTGGATACCGGATAGGGCCCTTTGAGGTTGAAAGTGCCTTGATGGAGCATCCTGCTGTATTAGAATGTGCTATAACTGCAGTCAGCGATGAAATTAGGGGCCAGGTTGTAAAGGCTACAATAGTACTTGCTCAGGGCTACACCCCCTGTGATCAATTAGCTAAAGACCTTCAAGACCATGTCAAAAAGGTTACAGCTCCTTATAAGTATCCGAGAATTGTGGAATTTGTTACCGAGCTACCAAAAACAATAAGTGGAAAGATAAGGCGGGTAGAAATCAGAGAGCAAGACTAATAACATTAAACTTAAAACATTAAAAAGAGGAGCATCCCATATGCTCCTCTTCTATTATAGTATTTAAACATATATTCTTTACCTATCCATCTTATATACTATTAATGTCTCATACTCTCAGTATACTTAAGTTTGATTATCTTGCTCATTTTGATTTTCATACTGTTTTTCTTGTGGTATGAACCTATCTGTCTTGGTACCCATGTATATTACACCCCTAATTGGCTGATAGAAATGGTCATACAAGATATCACTTTTAATTAACCTATCTCCTTTATATGTGTCCTTGTAGACCCTTACCTTATAGCCTTGCCTTGCCTTAACCTTTTCAAATGTTTCGCCTTCGTACACAACATATTTGCCCTCCGTATCTTCTATATATTCAGGCTCAGGCGGATCCAAAGTCTCATACTCCTCTGTCCTTAGCTTTATCTGTATATTGTCTTTAAGAGGCTCTCCATATATATCAAAATAAATTTTGTTGTCCCTATAGTATGAAGCAATATATATAGGGTTGTCCCTTGTATTTCTAAATTTTAGATCAATATAGGGTTCAGACATATATACAGTAGCATCTAGCCCTTTTGGAGCATAGCTGGTAGGAAAGGAGTGTCTTGAAGATTCTACAACTTCAAGATTTGCTAGTAAAACAGCATTATAGAGTGTTGTTGCCGTTTGACAGACACCACCACCTGCTGCATCCTTTAGGGATTTGTCATACTGGATTACTGGAGCTAGTCTGTATCCATTTTCCAATGTTGTATTTCCCACAGTATCGTTAAAGGAAACAAGCTGGCCTGGCTCTACACACAAACCATTAAAGGCTTCAGCTGAAAGTAGTACATTATGTATCCTATTTTCTGAACTGTTTCCTAGATCAGTATTGTATGATGCAATAAGCTCAGTCTTTCCCTCATAAAAGCTAGAGTCGATCTTTGGCTTTAGGATCTCTGGTTCATACTCAATATTTACCTTTAGCTGCTTGTTATTAAGGGCCATATCAAGTATATTTTCAATAGCCTCTATATCAAAGTAAACACCATTTGAAGCAGCAGTAATAATAAACTTTTCGTCTTCATCTGGCAAAAAATCAAGCCTAGAATCTACTGGTTCTCTATCTACTAAGTTCTTTATTTCATAAAGCTTAGCCCTTAGCTTATCCCTATCATAAATAAACCTAGTTTCTACATTTTTACTCTCTCTATCTTTTAGACCTGTTGCTTCTGCTAGTTGGATAAAGATACTACCCTCCCGCCCCTTCATATGGGCCTGCTTTAATGCCCCTTCTACGTCTAAATCAAGGCCTATATCATCGTGCTTGTATATCCATTCCTTACCCATGCATCTAAGGGTTATAGAAAACTTTTCTTTTAGGTCTTTGCTATGGTCGTCAATTATTTCCCTTACCTGGCCAATGCTTAGCCTACTAACATCCATTTCATCTATAAAGACACCATCATTTATCTTATTTCTATTGGACAAGTACCAGCTAGTCATTGCTATTAATAAGGCTACTAATAGGCCTATGCATGTTATAGACGATATAAGTAGGATTTTACTTTTTACCCTCGTAGTAGGATTACTCTTAGCCTCTGAAGCCACTTTACTACAACTCCTAAATAATATTTTATTATCTAGGAGTAATTATTGACACTTTGTTACAAACTTATCCACACTAAAAATAAAAGAGGATATCTAAACTGGATATCCTCTTGTTTTTATTAATTATGCCTTGTAGGAATTATATTAAACTTTACCTTGGGTAGCATCCGCTCCATATTTTGGATTAGGTTTGGGCCACTACCTGCTTCTGGTGATTCTCCCATGACAATTTCAGTTATGTTATTCTTCTTTGCCTGGTCAAGTAAGGTGTTTAAAATATTATCTGATCTTATTACCGTAAGATTGGCGCCTGCATTTTTTGCTTCTTGGAATAAATAGTCTAGGGCCTCTCCCTCATCATTGCTACCTAGAAAGTTATCTCCTACCCTTGATACATGTACTACAACTAGTTCACCTTCTGAACCGTTTACTAGCTTCTTCCCTACCCTAATCAAGCGCTCGCAGGTCTTTTGGCGGGTGACACACACCATAACCCTGGGTCTTCTGCTCAACGGTATCTCCCCTTTATACCTATCCTACTATTTTATACATTACAATTATAGCATGATAGATCTAAGTTAGCCATCTCTATTTAGAATTGTTTAATGATTGTTCACAATGTTTGGCTAAATGCAATGGACATATAGGGGCCTATGCTTTTTGCTATATAACTAGTCTTTAGCTAAGCTGTAAGCTAAGTAAAAAATTAAGCTATTATAATACGAGGCCAGGGACGAGTATGTGATTACAAAGCGATTTCCCTGTACACATTAAAAGCCATATGGTAACATTTATTTATATAAGTGAGAAATGATTTACTGTATCTAAAGAAGAAAGCTTAATTAAGGTTTAAGATGAATAGCCGCTAATTATAGTTATAAAGTTACATACGCTAAGGGTGAAGATTAATGAGCCTATTGAGACTAGATAAACTCCTTTCCAATACAGGTCATGGTAGTAGAAAAGAAGTAAAAAAGTTAATAAGAGCAGGTCGAGTTAGGATAAACGAGAACCTAGTACTTGAGCCATCAAATTATGTGGACCCTAAAATAGATAAGGTATATCTAGATGGTGATATCGTCATATACGAAAAGTATCATTACATCATGCTAAACAAACCAACAGGTGTTATTTCAGCTACTGAAGACAAAAGACACAGGACAGTCTTAGACCTCTTACCAAATTCCTATAAAGATCTTGGACTATTTCCAGTAGGTAGACTAGATAAGGATACAGAGGGACTCTTGATCTTGACTAATGATGGTAACTTGGCCCATAGTTTACTATCACCTAAAAAGCAGGTTCCAAAAACCTACTACGCCCGTATAAGGGGCAGGGTTGAAAGCAAAGATATCCATATATTCAAATCCGGAATTAGCCTAGGTGAGACTTTTACAACCCTACCAGCAGAACTAGAGATTCTTGAGTCTGGCCAAGAATCCAAGGTAATGGTTACTATATTTGAGGGTAAGTACCACCAGGTAAAAAGGATGTTTAAGGCTGTTGGCAAGGAGGTAACCTATCTAAAACGGGTATCCATGGGAAACCTATTTCTTGACAAGAGCCTAGAGCCTGGTTCTTTTAGGAAACTAACTAGTATTGAGCTTAAGTCCCTACAAGAATAGAAAATCAATAATAAGACTAAAAGGAGTATCCTATGACTCATCAACACTATTATACTAAAAACCCTGTTAGCCCCCATAAGCCCAATAGTTTTAAGTTTACTATAGGTGACAACAAGACCCTTTTTTTGACTACTGATACAGGCGTCTTTTCAAAAGACAAGGTTGACTATGGTAGTGAATGCCTAATCAAGTCTATGCCTAGGCTGACAGGTCATATCCTCGACCTTGGCTGCGGCTATGGGGTTATTGGTCTGAGCCTAGCTCTCCTAAATCCATCTAGCTATGTCACAATGGTGGACATAAATGAGCGGGCTGTAGCCCTTGCTAATGAGAATGCAAAAAACAATAAAATAGAAAATGTAAAGGTATATACAAGTGATGGCTTTGCTAATGTTAAAGGCCTATTTTCTACAATTGTCAGCAATCCACCCATAAGAGCTGGCAAAAAGGTAATCTATCCCCTATTTGAAAAGAGTATCGACTTTCTCGAAGATGGAGCCTGTCTTTACCTTGTCATTCAAAAAAAACAAGGAGCCAAATCGGCCATGGAAAAGCTAAAAACAATATATGGTAACTGTGAGCTGATAAATAAAAGCGGCGGTTATTGGATTCTTAAGTCAACTAAAGCTAGCTTCTAAGCTAGCTTTATTACTTGACACTAGCTAGGCTCTGGCAGAAGCTAAAAAAGTCCTCATAACTTCCCTTATGGTCACAGGTTATATCCTTGTCTCTGTTTATTAGGTGGTCTGTTATCAGGTATGTTTCTAATCCTAGCTTACCTGCTATCATATCCTCTTGTACATCGTTACCCACCATATAGCACTGGTTAGGGCTCTTGTCTATGGACCCTAATACCTCTTCATAAAACTCTATCTTGGGCTTGCAATAGCAATTTTTCTCATAATAAGATATATAGTCAAAATCATTTGCATTTAAGCCTGCCCAGGCTATACGATGTAGTATTGCTTTTTTAGGGAACAAGGGATTAGTAGCTATTATAAGGGAGTAGCCCTTATCCTTTAATAAGGCAACTGCTTGCTTAACAATGGGCTTGCTTTGAACTGTTTTTTCTACAGCTAAAAAGCCCTTATCATAAAAGCTATCAAATCTTTCTTTAAAAGCACTGATATCGCCGCCCACTGACTGCTTGAAGGATTCCATAAAAACCTCTTCGTTAGTCCTCTTATCTAAATTTTCTATCATTGCTTTTGTCCCTTTCCAGATATAATCAACGATTTTCTCTGCTTCTATAATATCTGAAAAGTACTTTCCTATTTCCTTAAAATATACATGGGTAAACTCTTCTATATCAACTGGTAGTAATGTACCATCAAGATCAAAAAGTATGGTGTCTCGCATAAAATTTATCCTCCAAAACAGTAATTTACAATTAGAATTAAACTTAAAATCTATTTCTAGACCTAAAAGCCATAGCTAAGTAAGACTAAGCTCTAGAAAGTAATCTTTATAAATAAGAAAATTTATAAAAAAGTAATTGAAAGTGCAGTGTTAAGCTTAATTCTAAAGCTTTTCTATCTCGGCAATAAGCTCTTCGACTAGTTCCTCTTCTCTTACCTTTTTAATAATCTCACCTTTTCTAAAGATTAGTCCTTGACCGTTACCGCCAGCAATACCTATATCTGCTCTTCTCGCCTCACCTGGCCCATTTACAACACAGCCCATAACTGCTACCTTAATGTTCTTTTTTATCCCCTTTAGTCGACCCTCTAGCTGGTCTGCTATCTCAATTAAATTTAACTGGGTCCGACCACAGGTTGGGCAGGAAATTAGCTCTATCCCTTCTTTAATGTGGCCTAAAGATCTAAGAATTTCCCTAGCTACTATTACTTCTTCTACAGGGTCTCCTGTTAGCGAAACTCTAATAGTGTCTCCTATCCCTTGACTTAGTAGCGCTCCAATACCTACGCTAGATTTTATAGTACCGGATTTTATTGTACCTGATTCAGTCACCCCTAAGTGGAGAGGATAGTCTACTTTTTCTGAAATTAACCTGTAGCATTCAATCATTTCTGTAACATCAGAAGACTTTACTGATATTACTACATCATTGAAATTGAGCTTTTCTAGTATTTCAACATGTCTTAGGGCACTTTCAACTAAGGCCTGCGGGCATACATCTCCATACTTTTCTAGTATGTCTCTTTGCAAAGAACCAGAGTTTACCCCGATCCTTATGGGTACACCCTTGTCTTGGGCAGCCTCTACTACAGCCCTTACCTTGTCAGTACTGCCAATATTGCCTGGGTTTATTCGCAATTTTGATACTCCATTATTAATAGAGCTTAAGGCAAGTCTGTAATCAAAATGAATATCAGCTACTAGTGGTATGCCAATTTCCTTTACTATCTGTCCTATTGCATCACTTGCCTTCTGGTCGGGTACTGCACACCTGACTATATCACAGCCTGCCTCTTGTAGCCTTAGAATTTGTGCTACAGTAGCCCCTATGTCTCTAGTATCAGTATTAGTCATCGACTGGACCTTTATAGAAGAATCCCCGCCGATATTTATGTCTCCCACTTTTACTTTTCTTGTTGTTTTCCTTTTCACAATTATCTCCTTGTAACTATAAATTTGTAGGTTAGCAGCTAACAGGCCTCAAGGATCTTTAGGACATCCTCAATAATCCAGTTAGGTGTAGAAGCACCAGCCGTTACCCCTATGGAGTCTACTTCTTGTAATTCTAAGATGTGCTTCTTTAACTCTTTGCCATTTTCTATAAATATTGTATTTGGGCAATTGCTTTTACAAATACTATATAGTTTTCTACTGTTTGAGCTATTTTTCCCGCCAATAACTATCATAAAATCTACTTGCTTTGATACATGTTCAGCGCTGTCTTGCCTTTCCTTAGTAGCACTGCATATGGTATTAAAGGCCATGATATCTGCCCCAAGCTCAGTAGCCCTCTTTACAACCTGATCAAAACTTTCCTGCCTTTCAGTTGTCTGTGCCACTATACATACCTTTTCCGAGAGATTTCTTAGATCTTCTCCATCCTTTGTCACCCAGGCCTTATTATCGCACCAACCATTTATCCCCTCTACTTCAGGGTGGTCTTTATCACCAACTATAATAATCTGGTAGCCCTTTGAGTGATACTTTTCTACCTTTCTATGAATGCTAGCTACATATGGACAAGTAGCATCGATTATTTCCGGCCCAAGGCTCTTTATTCTTTTAATTGTGTCTGGACCTACACCATGGGACCTTATGACGATCTTGTCTTTTTCACTCAGCTTATCTAGCTCTTCTATGTCTATCTGGTATATCCCCTGGCTCTCTAGGTAGGCTACCACATCAGCATTATGAATCAAGGGTCCTAAAGAGTAAGATGAACCCTTTTTATTTTTACTGTCTTTTAAAGCTATATCAACTGCCCTTTTGACTCCAAAACAAAAGCCAGCATACTCTGCTACAATTATCTTTTTAATACTAGCACCTCCCTTAACTGCCCTTATATTATAATATAAACTTAATTTGCTCAATCCCTGGCAGAATATAAAAGCTAGTCAGTTATAATATAAAGCCGTATCCTTATTTGATACGGCTTAAACTTAAAGTAGTCTTAGAATGAAAAGCTATTGACTTAAAACTGCTCTGATTCGTCTTACTCCAGCTGATGAACTTTCCTCTTTCTTTATCTTAAACTTGCCTAGTTGTCCTGTATGACTGACATGCGGTCCTCCACATAGTTCCTTTGAAAAATCACCTATGGAATAAACCTTTACCCTATTGCCATACTTAGAGTCAAAAAATCCAAGGGCACCACTTTTTTTGGCCTCCTCAATGGACATCTCTTGGCAAATTACCTCATAGTCCTTTTCTATTACTTCATTGACTAAACTCTCTACCTTGTCTAGTTCTTCTCTTGTTACTTTTCTAGAAAAAGTAAAGTCGAATCTTAGCCTTTCAGCTGTAATATTACTACCCCTCTGGGTCACCTCATCACCTAATACCTGTCTGAGGGCAGCCTGCAAGAGGTGAGTAGCTGTGTGCAGCTTGGCTGTTTCTTCTGTGTTGTCTGCTAAGCCACCTTTGAATTTTTGAGATGCACCGGCCTTAGATTTTTCTTGATGCTTCTTAAAGCTTTGTTCAAAGCCCTCTATATCTACCTGATAGCCCTTTTCTTCGGCTAGCTCCTGGGTGAATTCGATAGGAAAACCAAAGGTGTCATACAGCCTAAAGGCTTTTTCTCCACTGATGGTTTTGTCATCACCCTTTAATCTATTAATAAGCTTGTCAAATTCTCTTAAGCCCTGTTTAATAGTCCTTTGGAATCTTTCCTCTTCGAGCCTTAACTCTTCGATTATCGTAGCCTTGTTTTTACTTAGCTCAGGATAAGCATCCTTGTATTGGTCTACTACTGCCTCTGCGACCTTAGCAAGCATACCTTCAGGTATACCTATTTTTAAACTAAAGCGAATTGCCCTTCTAATTAGCCTTCTAAGTACATAGCCTTGATCAACATTAGAGGGGCTAATAGCCTTTTCATCTCCGAGTATAAATGTAGCAGTTCTTATGTGGTCAGCCACTATCCTGTATGATCTAGTGGTTTCTTGGTCTTTCCTGTATTCAAACTGGGCAAGCTCACTTATCTTGTCCATTATTCCTTGGTATAGGTCTGTGTCATATACAGAGTCTACCCCTTGGAGTACTGCTATTGTCCTATCTAGTCCCATACCTGTGTCTACGTTCTTTTGGCTAAGGGGTTCAAATTTACCATCAGCCGTTTTGTTGTATTCCATAAAGACATCGTTCCATATCTCTACATACTTGCCACAGCTACAGGCTGGTGAACAATCTTTAGAACATTTTTCTTTGCCTGTGTCTATAAACATCTCTGTGTCAGGTCCGCAAGGGCCTGTTAGGCCTGCTGGCCCCCACCAGTTATGCTCTTTTGGTAGGAAAAATATATGGTCCTCAGCTACACCTAGTCCACGCCAATGCTCATAAGACTCCATATCCCTAGGAGCATCCTCATCTCCTTCGAATACTGTGACGTAAAGTTTTTCCTTTGGAATCCCTAGCCATTTTTCTGAGGTTAAAAACTCCCAGCTCCACTTTATTGCCTCTTCTTTAAAGTAATCACCTAGAGACCAGTTGCCTAGCATCTCAAAAAAGGTGCAGTGAGTGTCGTTACCTACCTCTTCAATGTCCCCTGTCCTTATGCATTTTTGTACATTGGTAAGTCTTTTGCCCTCAGGATGCTTTGCTCCTAATAAATAGGGAACTAAGGGATGCATACCTGCAGTAGTAAATAGTACTGTAGGATCATTTTCTGGTATAATAGAAGCACTTGGTATTACTGCATGCCCTTTTTCTTTAAAAAATTTTAAGTATAGACTTCTTAACTCGTTAGCTCTCAAAAATAACACTCCTTTGATATACATAAAAAAAGCAAGGCAAGCCTGCAATCAGGTGTTTTATACACTTAGTATTTAAATATTATACCCATTTATTAACTTGATGTCAATTATGGTCACCTATAATATTGAGGGTAGAAAAATGTCGAACACAATGAAGGTATTAAGAGGGCAATGGCGAATAAATACAGTACTACTTTATATAATAGACTGACATAATGGAAGCAATTTAACTAGGAATTGAGGAGATCTGATGAAGAAAGACTATATTGATGTATGGGTAATGCCTGTTCACTCAGGCAATAACCTTCTTCCTTCATATAATCAAATTGCAGATAAAGTAAGCAAACAGTTTGGTAGGAGAGTCCAGTTCAAAATAATCCCTTGGAACAAGGCTTTAAAGATGCTTTTCACAGCATTTAAGATGGAAAATCCTCCAGACGTTATGCAAGTAGGCTCAACTTGGATTAACACCTTTTCTCACATGGGTTATCTAGACAGGGTACCGGTTGGATTTGATTATCCTAAACCAATAGCAGACTGGATTTATCAAAATTGCTTGGATAAAGGTGATAGGATTGCTGTACCCTGGATTTCCGAAGCCAGTATGATTACAGCAAGAAAAGATATATTAGATAAACATGATATAGACCGGCACGAGCTGCATAGCCTAAATGGTTTTCTAAATACATGTGACAGGCTACACCATCTTTATAAATATAGCGACGATGCGATTTACCCCTTTATTTTTTCTTTGAGGCCTGAACCAGGAAGGCTACATTATCTAATCCCATTTTTGTGGACCTTTGGATGGAAATTTAAAAGTTTTTCTGATAAAGAACCTATGTTTAAGTTAGAGGACCTGCAGGCTCCTTTTGACTACATAAAGGACCTGTTTACTGTATCCCATATTGATAAGGAAACAGTTACTCTCAACCCCTATGTTCTCAACCAGCAGCTGTATTTGACCAATAAATTTGTCTTTTCCTCAGGACATTGGTGGAAGGTCGTCCTCCAGACTTTAGATAAAAACCATGACAAGCCTTCCCTTGAAGCTATACCTGTGCCTGCAGGCAAAGCAGGCCAAACACCTTGGGGTGGTGGTAGCATGCTATGTGTATCCTCCTTATCCCACTACAAAACTGAGGCCTGGACTATAGTCCAGCATATGATAAGTGATGATTTTATGCTAAAGAGAGTAGAAACAGGTGGAGATGTGCCAGCATTTGAAACAAGTTTTTGGGACAAATACTCAGACATCCCTCAAATCATGCTCTTGTTAGATCAATTGAAAAAAGCTAATTGTTACCCCATTGATCCCCTTTGGAGCTCTTACGAAACAATAATTGTACAGGGTTTGATTAACCTCTTATGGCATTATATATATGATGAGCGTCCATTAGATGGTCTATATGATTCTATTATTACACCAATGAATAAAAAAATCGCTGAACTAAACAGTTTGGCTTGGGAGTCTGGTCTAGATGAGTAGAGAAATGAGCTTTTTAGCAGTAAAGCTTGGTGTCGAGGCAGGCCATATTCTGCTTAGCAAGTCATCTTCAGCCTTTGAACAAGCTGCGCTACATATTTATAATGGTTTAAAAGTATTTAATATATTGAGCCTAAGGCTTTACATCCTAGATGATAAGGGTGAAGGTTTGGATGAGGAACTATACATAGAAGAAAACACCCTTATCCAGGGCAATGATTATATCCCTACTTATCAGTTGTCAGAGAGCATCTGTAATCTTGTAATGGTTACTAACCAAAACAATGATAGCTACACAACCACCATACCACTTTCCCATCAAGACAACCTAATAGGTACTCTTGAGATTGAGACAAAGCAAAGGCTAGACGGGGATGTTCTGCATTCTTTTTCCTGCCTTGGAGAAGCTTTTTCCGCTGGTGTCTATTACCAACAGGAGGCAAGGGCAAGCGAAAAAAACGAATACCTTTTCGATGCAATTATGCAAATATCCTATAATCTACATGCTGTAAATAGCATCGATGAACTACTGAAAATGTTTGCTGAGTTAACCCTGCAATATCTAAGCTTTGACAGGGTCACTGTATTTGTCTATGAATATCACGGCAAAGAACCTATCTACAATATTTGTGTTACCTCTAGAGGAGAGTCTATCACCTTAAGTAAGATCCCAGAACTACCTGTTCTAGATAGTGAACCTCTACCCCTTAGCGATCTATCTGGCTATTGGATCCCCTTAAGGTTAAAAGAGAAAACAATAGGTTGTATCCTAGTTGACAATATATATACCCTCTGTGACATCTCAGTTGATTCAATCACTGTCCTTAGAGATTTGTGTAGTCTAATGGCCCTAATGATCGATAACGTTAGGATGTTCGAACAGATAAATAAATATGCCCAGTTTGATGATCTAACAAACACTTACAACCGTCGTATGGGAATAGAACTAATTGAGAAGCTAATTAAAACTGCAGATATAAATAATAAAGCCTTTACTCTTTGCTTTATTGACCTTAACTACTTAAAATCAGTCAATGATACCCTAGGACATCTAGTTGGAGATAAGATGCTAGTTCATTTCACAGATATCGTCAAGTCTACTATTAGAAGGGCTGATATCATGGCCCGACTAGGCGGAGATGAATTTATGATTCTATTTCCCAACTGCCAGCTAGAGTCAGCAGAGATGGTCTGGAAACGAGTAAAAAGCAAGATAGACCAGGTTAATAGTAGTAAGGCTTATCCCTATTTCCTAAGCGCTAGCCATGGTATGGCTGAATATACACCCGGGTCAGAAATGACACCTGCACAATTGTTGTCCATAGCAGACCATAGAATGTATGAGGAGAAAAAGCTAATCAAGAACCTATAATAGGTCAATATCTATAAGCCTTTTTCCCCCCCTGCTCCGTCTTCTCCAAGGGCCACCAATAAGGCTTATCTGAAAATTCTTTTTAGGAGACATATGGGCAAACTCTCTATCATTTATCATGATGCCAGTATGGGTTATAATGTCTCTGCTAACTGCAAAATATACTAAGTCAAGAGCCTGCAGATCATAAAAAGAAACATTTCTACCCGGTAATTTATCAATGGCTTTTATATACCTATCTGGTTCTTTTTTATACCAGTCTTTATCAATTTCTCTCCCATCATCACCTGGAATCTTCACACCAAACTCCCTGTAAAACAGTATTAGAAAGCCTAAGCAATCAAGACCTTGCATATCTCTCCCATTATGGATAAAAGGAACCTTTTTATACTTTTCTAATTTACTTTGAATCAAGGCTTCAAGTTGAGTCTTATTCATTATACCACCACTTTATCCCATATTATTTTGCCCACATACTAGCATATGCTAGGGTTTTCTGTGTGTGATTGATCAAGTCATTACAGGACTGGTGATACGCTGTTTTCACTATTTTTAAGTTTTCTGCCTACATTAAAGTAATAAGATACAAAAGAGCCCAATTATTTTATAAAAGATTTACTTAAGCCGTGAAATATATAACTTTTTATGATATTGTATAGCATAAGGTTTAGATAAAGGAATGGAGGTCTACGCTTTGCCAGAAAAGGGTTTTGATAATGCAAAATACCTTAGAGAACAAACACAAGAGATATTAAAACGAGTTGAGAAATTCGACCAAAAGCTTTACCTAGAATTTGGAGGTAAATTATTCTTTGACTACCACGCAGCTAGAGTTTTACCCGGATATGATCCAAATGCAAAGATAAGGCTATTACATCAATTAGGGGATAAGGCTGAAATAATATTATGTATTCACGCAGGTGACATAGAAAAGCGTAAAATTAGAGCAGATTTTAACATAACTTATGAAATGGACGCCCTCAAGCTTATTGACGACCTAAGGGTATGGGGCCTTGATATAGCAGGAGTAGTTATTACCCGTTACAAGGACCAGCCTGCTGCTAGCCTCTTTAAAAACAGGTTACAGATGAGAAATATAAAGGCATATACTCATAGACCAACTGCTGGCTACCCTACTGATATTAATTCTATTCTTAGTGAAGAAGGCTTTGGCGCAAATGAGTATATAGTCACTAAAAAGCCCTTGGTAATAGTTACAGGGCCAGGGCCAGGAAGTGGAAAGCTAGCAACTTGTCTTTCTCAAATGTTCCACGACAACAGGATGGGCATAAAGAGTGGTTACGCCAAGTTTGAAACCTTTCCTATATGGAATTTGCCCCTTAAGCACCCAGTGAATGTAGCATACGAGGCTGCTACTGCAGACCTAAGAGACCTAAATGTAATAGACCCCTTTCATCTAGAGGTCTATGGTGAAACCTCTGTCAACTATAATAGGGACGTTGAAATATTCCCATTACTTAGAAGTATCCTAGAAAAGGTTACAGGTGAAACCATATACCAATCTCCTACTGATATGAGTGTTAACAGATGTGGATTTGGAATTATTAATGATGATATTGTAAAGGAGGCCTCCAAGCAGGAGATTATCCGAAGATATTTTTGGTACAGGGCTGAATATGCCAAAGGTATCTGTGATAAAGAAACCCTTTCAAGGATAGAACTTTTGATGGAGGACTTTAAACTAGTACCAGAAGATAGACGTGTAGTTGGTCCTGCTAGAGAAATAAGGTCAAAGTCAACAAAAAATGATAGGTGCGACGAATTAAGTGGTGCTGCTATAGAACTATCAAACGGTGAGATTGTTACAGGCAAAAACTCACAGCTAATGCACTCTGTTTCTAGCCTAGTCTTAAACGCAATAAAGGTGGTAACTGGTATTCCAGATAATATCCACTTACTTTCACCAAATGTAATAGAATCTATAAGTGAACTAAAAAGTAAAGAGTTAAATGAAAAAAACACCAGTCTGAACCTTGAAGAGACACTTATAGCTCTTAGCATCAGTGCTACTACCAACCCAACTGCGCAACTTGCTATGACAGGTTTAAAGGAGCTCAGAGGCTGTGAGCTACATACGACTCATATATTAGAATCTGCAGACCAGACTGTGCTAAACAAACTTGGTATTCACGTTACAAGCGATCCTAATTACCCTTCTGAAAAACTATATATTAGCTAAGAAATAGGAGACCATCAGGTCTCCTATTTAAAATTTAAATGCTTTTGCTATTAATACTTTTACATATATCCTTATACTCGTCGTAAGTAATCATATGGTTTAATATCTCTAGCATTGCATTGGTTCCTAACCTCTTTGGTAGGCCTAAGTGTTCTAATAACCAATCCCTCTTTAAACTACTAGATTGTTTTCCATAAATACCATCTCTAAAAAGGTCTAATTTGCTTATCTTAGCTGTATTGCTTTCATCAGACCTCTTATCTAGGCTATAGTTGGCTGCTGATAGGACTTTTAGGATTGTCTCGTCTGCTATACCCTCTACTCCTAGAATCCCTTCCTTTCCTGCTTGAGTCTTCCTTTTTTCCTTGCCTCTTATCTCTGGTATATAGGCATGCTTTATCCTATGGGCTGGGATAAAACTCTTTATATAATTGCGTATTGTAAAGCCTGCCCTATCCGAATCAGTAAGAACGATGATACCCTTGTCTTTTGCTAGTTTTTTTATCAAATCTACTGTTTCCTTATCATTAAATATTGAAAAGCCGTAGGTAACGACTATTATGGTATCAACTAGCCTCTCTAGCTTCATCTTGTCGTAAATACCCTCTACTACTATTGCTTCCTTTATTTTAAGCATTGCTCGCTTCCCCAGTCCTACTAAAGCTTTAACCCTAAGCTTTTAGCAAGTGACTTTAGATACTTGCTTGCCTCAATATAGTCAGACTCCTCAGTCATATGCTCTAACATCAGGCAAACCCTGTCGTCTAGCTTTGACATACAGGTTAGGTAAGTAGTATAGTCTAGTTCACCGAGCCCCGGCCGGCATTCATCTAGATGTACAGTAAGCTTGCCACTTAACCTGATATCTTTGGCATGACATGAAACTATCTTGTCACCTAGCTTGTCAAACCATTCTTTTATTACTTGACCATTTCTGTAATACAAGAGAGGGCTAGTTATTATGTTTACAGGATCTAAGTGGGCAGCAAAACCTTCCCTATCTATGCTGTCTATAAGCCTAACATATGAATCAGCCGTATCAGGATACATCCAAGGCATTGGCTCTAATGAGTAATAGGTTTTCTTGGGCTTTACTGCATCTATGATCCTTTGGGTTGTTAGTACAATCTCATCAAAAGCTTTTTTTGTAAAATTGTCCTTATGAGGTCCATCCCATTGGTCGCTATAGGAACCTGCAATATTTACGCAGCAATTGGCCTCCACATATTCAGCTAGCTCTAGCTGCCTTATAGCCCTGTTTATATTTTGCTCCCGTTTTATAGGGTCTTGATCTAATGTGTTGTTCCATACTCCTATCTCACAGATGACCAAGTCATTATCCTTGGCAGCTTGCTTGTAGCCATCTATTACTTTTATATCTGCAGTATAATCAACCGGGAAATATACTGCACTATAACCTGCCTTTATCGCAGCCTGGGCCCACTGTTCAGGGTTGTCTGTTTTCTCAAAAATAACGCCACCAAAACGCATAAAGTTCCTCCTTAATATTTAGATAATATCCATTATGATTACATATCTATTTATCATAGCTGGATTTTGGACTAGCTATCACTATTTTATCATAATACTAAAGATTAATTAGAGATTCCCATTTTATTTTTAGATCTTTGGGCTAAAAAATTATTATTTGCCTAATAAAAATTAAATTTTAACAATTTTTGTTCACTTTCTCCCTTTAAATTAATAAAGAGTTGTAGTATAATACCGTAATAGTTATATATATAAGAGTGTTAAAAATATAACATACTTATTTTGAGGAGGAGGTTCGTTATGGATAGAGTTTATAATTTTTCTGCTGGTCCCTCTGCTCTACCCTTAGCAGTGCTTGAGAAAGCGCAAAAAGAATTTATTAATGCACGAAATACTGGTATGTCTGTTATGGAAATGAGTCATAGGTCAAAGATGTATTTGGAGATCATAAACGAGGCTGAGCAGTTACTTAGAGATTTGATGAATATCCCAGATAATTACAAGGTACTTTTCTTACAAGGTGGCGCCTCTTTACAGTTCTCCATGGTTCCACTGAATCTTTTTAGGAAATTCAAAAAGGCGGACTTTGTAAACACTGGTCAGTGGTCAAAAAAGGCAATCCAAGAGGCTAAAAGGTTTGGAGTGGCCAATGTACTTGCATCTTCAGAGGACAAAATGTTTACCTATATACCAGACCTAAATAAAGAGGACTTTTCTAGTGACGCTGATTACTTTCATATAACACCAAACAACACTATCTATGGAACTAGATTCAGCAATATACCTGACACAGGAGATGTACCCCTTGTAGCTGATATGTCCTCCTGCATCCTTTCCGAGGATTATGATGTTAGTAAGTTTGGCATTATATATGCTGGCGCTCAGAAAAATATAGGACCTGCTGGACTTGTAGTAGTTATTATCAGAGAAGACTTAATAGGACATGCTGATGAAAGTACTCCTGTTATGCTAGACTACAAGACACATGCAGACAAGGGCTCTATGTATAACACTCCACCTACCTATGGTATATATATTGCAATGCTAGTCTTTGAATGGCTAAAAAAGCTAGGCGGTATCAAGGCTATCGAGGAATACAACATTGAAAAGGCTAATATCTTATATGATTTCCTTGACAACTCTAAGCTTTTTAAGGGTACTGTAGTAAAGAAAGACCGGTCCAGGATGAATGTTCCCTTTGTTCTTCCTACTGCTGAACTTGACAAAGAGTTTATTGCTAAAGCAGCTGAATCTGGCCTTGTTAATCTAGGAGGCCATAGGTCTGTAGGAGGCATGAGGGCAAGTATTTATAATGCCATGCCAATTGAAGGCGTGAAAAAGCTGGTTGACTTTATGAAGGAATTTGAATTAAGCAAGGCCTAATGGGATTTTGATAAGTTTAGGAGGAATTATCTAAAATGTATAATATAAAACTAATGAATAAAATTTCAGATATAATTTATGACAACCTACCCAAGGATAAGTTTAATGTTTCTGATAGTATAGATGACCCTCACGGTATAATAGTCAGAAGTGCAAATCTACATGACATGGAACTACCCCCCAGCCTTATGGCTATAGCTAGGGCGGGTGCAGGTGTTAATAACATTCCTATTGATAAATGCACAGACAAGGGTATCGTAGTATTTAACACGCCTGGAGCCAATGCAAATGCAGTAAAGGAACTAGTGATTGGAGCCCTTATCATGTCATCGAGAAAGCTTTACCAAGGTATAACTTGGGTTGAGTCTCAAAAGGAAAGTAAAGAAGACATAGCAAAGCTAGTTGAAAAGGAAAAATCAAAGTTTTCAGGGCCTGAAATCAAGGGTAAAAAGCTAGGCGTTATAGGCTTAGGTGCTATCGGTGCTCTTGTTGCCAATGATGCTAGTGCTATTGGTATGAAGGTAACAGGCTATGACCCACATATATCAGTTAAGGCTGCCTGGGCACTCTCACCCTCAGTGAAAAGAGCTCAGAGCCTAGATCAGTTATTAGAAGAATCAGACTATATATCAATACATATACCCTTGATGGCTGAAACAAGGAATTATATCAGCAAAGATACAATTAGTAAGATGAAAAAGGGTGTAAGGATCCTTAACTTCTCACGAGGTGAGCTGGTAAATACTCAAGATATAATCAATGCTCTTAAGGACGGTTCAGTTGGTTGCTATATAACTGATTTTCCTAACGAGGACTTAATTGATGTTGATAATGCAATATTAGTTCCCCATTTAGGTGCTTCAACCCCAGAATCAGAGGATAATTGTGCTGATATGGCTTCAACAGAACTTAGGAGCTTTTTGGAGACAGGCAATATAGTAAATTCAGTTAACTTCCCAAACTGTGAAATGCAAAAGACCAGTAAACTTAGGATTACAATATCCCACAAAAACGTACCTAATATGGTAGGTCAAATTGCTTCAGGCCTAGCCAAGCACCATATAAATATCAGTGATATGGTAAACAAGAGCAGAGAGAGCATAGCATATACCATGATAGATATTGAGGGTGAATTGACACAGGATATTATTAGCCAAATAGAAAATATTGATGGTGTCATTAAGGTTAGGGTTATCAACTCTAAATAAGAAGTTAATAGCTTTTATGAATAAACTTATAGATAAAAGCCATAGCAAACGCTATGGCTTTTTGATATGAAACATAGTCTTTAAAGTGACTCTCTAGTTACTATTTTGGATGGTAAAATAGTAACAGCTTTGGCCTCCCTATCATTCATAATATCTAGCAGGACCCTTGCCCCCTCCTTGCCCATATCATACATGGGTAGTTCTACTGCTGTCATGGTCGGATGGCAAAGGTCATGGTACATAGAGGTACCAAGAGATGCTAAATAAAGCTCACCAGGCACCCTTATACCTAGGCTACAGGCTACCTTTAAGCTATGAAAACCATACCTTGGTGCTCCAGCTACTATGCCCTGTGGCCTTTCTTTATTATCAAGAAGGCCATATATCATTTCTCTAATCTTTTCATCGTTAAACCTACATAGGTAAAGTCCATGGTTGATAAGCTTATTGTCCCTAATAGCATCTTTAAAGGCTCCTAGTCTTGGATCAAGCTTGCACTTCCACTTAGGGCCAACATAGGCAATCCGTGTTGCCCCTCGTGCCTTAAAGACTGCTACAAGCTCAGTTAGCTGCTTTAAGTGGTCTGTACCAACCTCATGAGCCTTATTACCTGTAGCGTGAGAGTCCACTACTACATATGGCAGCTTGCTCTTGTTAAGCTTTTCCTTAGTCTCATCACTTACTATAGCTAGGGCGAATATTATCCCATCTAGCCTGTTTGTGTTGTAATACTCAAGTATCTCGTCATTAAAGGTTTCTTCGGACTTGTTAAATAAGAGGGTTATAGCATAATTGAATTCTTGCAGCTGGTCTTTTATACCCTCTAGCATCCTCATAAAATTGTAGTTAGTGACATTCCTATCAGTTATAACTCCCACGGTCATTGACTTGTTTAGTTTCATAGCCCGGGCCAACAAGCTTGGGTGATAATTAAGTTTCTTTACAGCGTCAAGTACTGCCTGCCTAGTTTCAGGCTTTATTTTTATATTTTTATTATTGTTTAATACATATGAAACCGTCGCTTGAGATACCCCAGCCTCTTTAGCCACATCTTTACTTGACACGCGTTTTTTCCTCATAAAGTCACCTGCTTGTACCTATAACTTGTCTATATCTTATACTTGCCTATTCTCATTGTCAAGAAAAGGGATAGGACAGCATATAAGCTATAAAGCTGGACAAGATAGTAAAGGGATCTATCAGGAAATACTGAAAGGAGTTTTTTTATGAAGGAGAAACAAGAGAAGAGGAAAAAAGATAGGGCGCAGTCTGAAATCGCCTTTACCAATGACCAACTAGGTGAAAATAAAACAGGCTATTTTGAGGAAAGACTCAGTACTAAAAAACAAAGACCAAAACATTAGTTAAAGTAAAAGGCATGCTACAAGTTACAGCATGCCTTCTCTTTTTTAATATTTACCCCAGACTAAAGCTTAACCAAAGGGGTTCTCGTTTTTATATAACATATTGGCTGGCTGGTTAAAACCTACATAGTCTACCCCTAGCATCTTTAGAACTGCAAATAGCTGTTTGCCTGCCTTTTTAAAGGCTATGCCTGCATGATGAGGGAATCTTTGACCGATGAGTACATGTCTATAAAACCTTCCCATCTCTTTTATCGCAAATACACCTATGCTACCAAAAGATTTTGGATCTACATCAATAACACTACCCTCTGCTACATAGCTCTTTAGCTTGCAATCAGCAGTTCCCTGTAGTCTAAATAGGGTTATATCTCCAGGCCTTATTGTTCCCTCTAGGGTACCTCTTGTAATGTCCGGCTCCTGATTTGGCTCTAAGGACCTGTGCATTATTCTTTGATAGCCCATCTTGGCATTTTTCATACAGGTCTTGGAGGTGTTACCACAATGAAAGCCCATAAACAGATCTGTAAGCTTTAAGTCAGCAAAGGCCTCTTTGTTATCTTGGTACATATCAGCGGGAACAGTGTTATTTATATCAAGTAAGCTAGCAGGTAACTGGGTCACACATGAGATAATATATTCACTTAGCGCCCCATAAATATCTACCTCACAAGACACAGGTATACCTCTTGCAGCTAGCCTAGAGTTCACATAGCAAGGTACTATCTTAAACTGTGTCTGGAAAGCCGGCCAGCACTTGTTGGCAAAGATCCCATACTTTGAAGCACCTAGGTTGTTATTGTACCAGTCAATAAGGGTTAACTCGTACTGGGCAAGCCTTGGTAAAATCCCAGGATGATGATTACCCTCTCCTAGTTCTTTTTCCATTTCCTTTACCAGGGCTGGAATTCGGCTATCATCTTTGTGCTCATTAAAATAGGCATACAAATCAAGCTCAGAGTTTTCCATTATCTCCACTCCTAAATCAAACAAGGGCTTGATAGGAGCATTACATGCGAGGAAATCTTGGGGTCTTGGTCCAAAGCTAAAGATTTTAAGGTTCTTTATACCTATTATTGCTCTAGCTATATCTTCAAAGTCTGCTATCATAGCAGCTAGATCGTCAGCAGTACCCACTGGATATTCGGGAATATAAGGATTTAGCCCTCTAAGTGATAGGCTGTAAGAAGCATTTAGCATACCACAATAGGCGTCTCCCCTACCATCTAGTAGGTCATCCTGTGTTTCCTCTGCAGCCGCTATTACCATGGCGGGTCCATCAAATTTTTGTAGTAGCATCGTCTCTGGTCCTTCGGGACCAAAATTACCTAGAAATAGTACCAGGCCGTTTACACCTGTAACCCTAATCTCATCTAATGCTAATAGGACATCCTTTTCATTTTCTACAATTGTATTAATCTCAACAATCTCTATCCCCTTGTCTTTACAAGCCTCTGCTAGCTTGCCTCTTCTTGTTTGACTAAGGTCTATAGGAAAGCAATCTCTGCTTACAGCTACTAGGCCTAGCCTTACCTCTGGAATATTATTTAGCATATTATTTCTCCTCCTCTCTTATGATTATCTATAATCTTGGTCATCGCCCTCTGCCAAGGCTGAATTTTCTTTTATATAGGGTATCAAGTCATGAATGTTTGTGTATGCTACAGCAACATAGGTATCGGCAGCTCCATAATATATAGCCATCCTACCAGTATCAGCGTCAACTAGTGTAGCACAAGGGAAAGCAACATTTGGTACAAATCCTGTTGTCTCATAGGGCTTTTCTGGTGTAAGGATATAATCTCTAGTCCTGTATAAAACCTTGGACGGTGTTTCTAGATCTAAAAGAGCTGCCCCCATGCTGTAGACAAAACCATTACATGTACCGGTTACTCCATGGTAGATCATCAGCCAGCCCTCACTGGTTTCAATTGGTATAGGCCCGCCACCTATTTTTACACTTTGCCACCAGCCAGACCCTCCCCTTGTCATGACCCTTCTGTGTCTGCCCCAGTGTACTAAGTCTGGGCTCTCACTTATGAAGATGTCACCAAAGGGTGTGTGTGCTGAATCACTTGGCCTACTTAGCATCATGTATTTGCCATTGATTTTGCGTGGGAACAAGACGCCGTTGCGATTGAAGGGTATAAATGGATTCTCTAGCCGTATAAACTCTTTAAAATCCTTGGTCATACCTAAACCTAACGCTGCTCCACCAAAATCTGTACACCAAATTATGTAGTATGTATCATCGATTTTAACCAAACGGGGGTCATAAGCATAGTTTGGATTATATGGCTTGCCCTCTTGGTCCTTCCACTGTATTATGTCATCATTTATATCCCAGTTTAGTCCATCGTCAGACCAGCCTAAATGTATCCTGGCTTGACTATCCTTGTGGTCTGCCCTAAATACACCTACAAATCTATCCTCATAGGGCATGACTGCACTATTAAATACTCTGGCTATGCTCTTTGTGGGATTCCAGTTTATTATGGGATTGCCACTATGTCTCCAGACTATTCCCTCTTCTCCTTTTGCTTTGTCCTGCCATGGTATATTGCTTAAAGATGGTTGGCCAATAATTTTAATAGACTCCATTAAAAAAACCCCTTTCTGAATTGTAAGCTGTTATTCCGCCTATATATTTTATATGAATCTAGGCTATAATTCAATGTAATCTCTATATAGGAGTAGATATGGTTTTGTATTCTTATGTTTTTTGGACTTTTATGAGGTTTTTTAGACATTTAGCTAGTATCTTTTATATAATTGATGAAATAATTCTAATTACAAGCTATAATAGATAGGTAATGAGCTTTTTATTAACTGCTGTGAATAAACAATGAACGGAGTGATAAAATGGCACAAAAACCAGTATATCTCGATGAAGGGCTTAGCTTTGAAGAAAGGGCAAAAGACCTTGTATCTAGAATGACACTTGAGGAGAAGACCTCACAGATGCTGCATAGTTCTGCTGCTATCCCTAGATTAGGAATACCCTCATACAATTGGTGGGGAGAAGCATTACATGGTATTGCCAGGGCTGGAGTAGCTACAATGTTTCCACAGGCAATTGCTATGGCTGCAACCTTTTGTGAAGACTTGATATTAAAGACAGCAGATATCATATCAACAGAAGGTAGGGCAAAATTCCATGAGTTTCAACGCAAGGGAGACCATGGCATATACAAGGGCTTAACTTTCTGGTCACCAAATATCAATATATTTAGGGATCCAAGATGGGGCCGAGGCCATGAGACCTACGGAGAAGATCCATATTTAACAGGTCGCCTGGGGGTAGCCTTTATAAAGGGTTTACAGGGAGATCACCCTAAATATCTTAAAGCAGCTGCATGCGCTAAGCACTACGCTGTACATAGTGGTCCTGAGGCTGAACGGCATTCATTTAATGCTATAGCAAATCAAAAGGATATGTGGGAAACCTATCTACCTGCCTTTAAGGAATGCGTACAAGAGGCAGACGTAGAAGCTGTAATGGGAGCTTACAACAGGACAAATGGAGAGCCATGCTGTGGTAGCAAGACCTTATTACAAGATATATTAAGAGATAAGTGGGGCTTTAAGGGCCATGTTGTCTCAGATTGTTGGGCAATAAAGGACTTCCATGAGTTCCATCATGTGACTAGTACAGCGCCAGAATCAGTTGCTCTAGCCTTAAACAATGGCTGTGATGTTAACTGTGGCAATATGTACTACAACCTACTTATCGCCTACGAAGAAGGACTAGTTACTGAGGAGGCTATAGACAGAGCAGTAACCAGGCTTATGATTACAAGGATGAAATTAGGCTTATTTGACTCTGAGGAAAGTGTTCCCTACGCCTCTATCCCCTATGAGCTAAATGACTGTAAAGAGCATAAAGAATTTGCTCTGGAAATGTCAAAAAAATCGATTGTCCTATTGAAAAATGAGGACAAGATACTACCAATCGATAAGAACACTCTAAAATCTATAGCAGTAATAGGTCCTAATGCAGATAGCAGGGCAGCTCTAATAGGTAACTATTTCGGAACAGCCTCCGAATATGTGACTGTGTTAGAGGGCATTAGAGAGGCTGTCAATGAAGACACAAGGATCTATTATGCCGAAGGATGTCCTATCTACAATGAAAAAGCCTCTGTATTGGGCGAAAAATATGATAGGTTCGCAGAGGCTATTTCTGCAGCAGAAAGATCAGACCTTGTTGTTATGTGCCTAGGCTTAGATGCAGACCTAGAGGGTGAAGAAGGCGATACCGGTAATGAGTTTGCAAGTGGCGACAAACCAAACTTAGACCTACCTGGCCTACAGCAAGAGCTGCTTGAGAGAATACATAAAACAGGAAAGCCAATAATCCTAGTCCTATTATCTGGTAGTGCTCTAGCTGTTAACTGGGCAGATGAAAATATACCTGCCATTATCCAGGGTTGGTACCCAGGATCGCAGGGTGGTAGAGCAATTGCTTCCTTGATATTTGGTGATTATAGTCCCTCAGGTAGACTACCAGTTACCTTCTATAGAAGTACAGAGGAGCTACCAGATTTCAGAGATTATTCTATGGAAAATAGAACCTATCGCTATATGAAGCAAGAAGCACTATATCCCTTTGGTTATGGCCTAAGCTATAGCAAGTTCGAATACTCAAACCTTAGCTTAGATCAAACTAATATTGACCTTGGCCAAGACGTCAATGTAAGCGTTGTGGTAAAGAATGTAGGAAACTACGAAGCAGACGAAGTAGTTCAACTATACTTAAAGGACGTTGAGGCAAGTGTAAGAGTACCAAATTGGGAGCTTAAAGGTGTAAAACGTATTAGTCTCAAGCCAGGTGAAGAAGTTAAGCTAGACTTTACTGTAACCGCTAGGCAAATGGCTCTTATAGACAATGATGGAAGGTGCGTTTTAGAACCAGGTCTTTTTGAGCTATTTGTTGGTGGCAGCCAGCCTGATAGCAGAAGTGAAAAGCTAACAGGACAAAAGGTCCTAAAAGCTGAGTTTACTGTATCAGGTGAAGCAAAAGAGATAGACTACTAAGCTAGTCGAGAAAAAACTTTAAGCTTTTTATGGTCAAGGGCTATAGACCAATAAGAAAAAGACATAAAAAAAAGGAGCGATTTTTTCGCTCCTTTACTTATTTATTTAGCTTTATTTTTTGATTTTCTTTCTAAGTACTAAGGCACTTCCTGCTGCACCAGCCATGGCTATGTATAAAATCATACCGGGATCGCCTGTCTTTGGTGAATCTGCGCCTTCATCATCTTCTTCAGCAGCAACACCCTTGGTTAGGATAACGCTACGGATATTGGCATTTACATCGCCTTCATCTACCTGTAAACGAATTGTTGCACCCTCAGGAATGTTGACTTTTACATTTTCTGATTCTGGGAAGTCAGCCCACCATGAACCTGTGTCCTTAATTGGAATCTTAACGCCTAACTTTCCGTTTACATATAGGCTAATATTACCGTCTGTTCCTTCACGGTCGTATTTGAGCCTAACATGTGTTGAAGCAGGTACGTTCTTCCACTCAGCGTAAAAGCCTTCAGCCTCTGTGTTGATTAAGGTGTCTCCATTTGCTATGAAATCACCTTCTGCTACGGTAGCATCACCAACAGATAATGTTACCTCGTCTGCCGCAAGCGCAACAGCAGCCAGTGCAAATAGTAAAACACCTGCCATGGCAATTGATAATAGTTTTTTCATTGATTTGTAACCCCCTTAATATTTTTATATTAATATCTCCTCTGGAGATATTGAGAACATATAAGGTTTACCTTTTGTAAAGCAAGTTTGAACTAGTATTGCTTTTAAAATAATTAGAGAGTCTAAGACTATTTCTATATTGCCATTTTGTGCTAAATATTTATATTTATTATACTAAATTATTAAACATTTGTAAACGGTTTTTATCTTTTTGTTGGTATAATTTCTATCCAATAGCCATCAGGATCCTTGATAAAATAAATACCCATTTCCTTGTTTTCATAGCAAATACAATCCATTTCACTATGCAGCCTATGGGCTCCTTCAAAGTCATCAACTTTAAAGGCTAGGTGTATTTCATTATCACCTAAGTTATAGGGTCTATCCCAGTCTCTAAGCCATGTTAGCTCAAGCTGATGTTTTGATTCCCCATCACTTAAAAATACTAATATAAAACTACCATCAGAGGCTACATTTCTCCTTACCTCTTTAAGACCCAAAGCCTTGTCATAAAACTCAAGACTCTTTTCTAGGTCATAAACGTTTTGGTTATTGTGGGCAAAAGTAAATTTCATAAAATCAACTCCTATATATTATTAATATTCAATAACTTGACCATTCTTTTCTATTGTTACACATTTGCTTTGATATTGACTCATCTTTTTAGCAAATTCACTTGTTATATAAAAATCATTTGCAAAATGCATGGGGACAAATAGTCTAGGCCTTAATCTATCTATCATATAGTCTCCTCCTAGATAATAATATTGTCCCAGCCTAGGATCCACAGGAAAAAACATTATATCGATATTTGCTTTTTCTATTCTTGATACTTCCTGCTTGAAGAGCCTTTCTGCCTCTAATAGTTCTTCATCGCTAGCTTCTCCTGCCCAGTGCCACCAGTTTAGATCCCCTGCATGAAATACTCTTATGCCTTGTATTTCAAGTAAAAAGGATACTCCTATATCAGTAGACCCAAATGTCTTTATTTTTACGCCCTTTATCTGCAGCTCTTCATAGGGCTTTAGCTGATGATATCTTGTGGACCCTAAATCTAACTCAATATCATGGCTAATTATGTAGTTAATATCCGGCCTTGTATCTGCCCATTCAAATATCCTTTTATTAAAATGATCCCGGTGACCATGACTTACCATAACAAAAACATTTTTATAGTCCATCATCTTTTTTAAAATCTTATCACCGCTAGTAATCAACAGGTCCTCTTCTCCTATGTCGCCTTTGTAATAGTCAAAAATTATAAAGTGGTCAGCTAGCTCTAAAGCAAAACCACTGTGGTGAATATAATTAATAATTGGCTTAGCCATTGTCTTCATTGTTATACAAAACTCCTTTCCCTAGTCCATTGTACACTTTTATTTTAAAAGTTAAAGACTAAAAGCTAATCTTACTCATTAATGAATAAAGTATTAGGCATTGGAAAATTCTATACTTAAGTTGTCTATTAATTTAATAACAAATATGATTAGGGTTAAACACAATTATTTAAATAAATATTTTACTGAATTCGGGAGGAAAACATGTGCCACAGAACAAAAAAGGATCTATTTAACAATAAAGCCCCTCTCTCATATTGGCTTGATTCCGTAAGCTTTAATGACTACCAGCCATTGAAAGATGATATTAGTGTCGATGTGGCAATTGTTGGTGGTGGTATAGTGGGCATAACGACAGCCTTTATCCTATCACAGGAAGGTCTTAAGGTAGCTTTGATAGATGCTGGTAAGCTCCTCCATGGAACAACGGGCCACACAACAGCTAAGGTGACAGCCCAACATGATATAATATATTCTACTATTGAGAGCAAGCTTGGTTTTGATTTAGCCCTCCAACATGCTGATGCCAATAGGGCAGCTATAAAGACTATAGCCTCCTATGTAAATCAGTTTAATATTGATTGTGACTTTATTTCTCAGTCTGCATATGTCTATACCAAGGAATTTGCTTATATTAAAAAAATCCAAGACGAGGCTGAAATTGCTAAAAAGCTTGGATTTGAGGCAACCTATCTTGAAGATATCCCTCTTCCTATAAGTGTAAAAGCAGCTCTTAGGTTTGATAATCAATACCAGTTTCACCCTACTAAATACTTATTAGCATTGGTAAATTTAATAGCTCAAAATGGTGGACTCATCTTTGAGCAAACTAGAGCTATCGATATTGAGACTAAAGGCAAAAAAGCTCTTGTAACGAAAGATGGCTATAGTATCATGGCACCAAGTATAGTCATTGCTAGCCACTACCCCTTCTTTGATGGCAAGGGCATGTATTTTTCAAGAATTTATCCAGATAGGTCTTATGCTCTAGGTGTTACAATAGAAGGCTCTTATCCAGGAGGTATGTATATAAGTGTAGAAGAACCAGCAAGATCATTTCGTAGTCAACCTATGGAGGACGGTGGCCAGTTAGTTATAATAGGTGGTGAACACCACAAGACAGGCCAAAGCCAAGATACATCTGTTCACTACAATGAGCTACTTAAGACAGCCAAGGAAATATTTAAGGTCAAAGATGTTCCATATAGATGGTCAGCCCAGGACTACACTAGTATGGATAATGTCCCCTATATAGGAAATCTAACCTCAAAAAGCTCAGGTATTTATGTAGCTACAGGCTTTAGGAAATGGGGAATGACCAGTGGTACAAGCGCTGCCTTAATTTTAAAGGATCTAGTATTGTGTCAAGATAATCCCTGGTCAGACCTATATAACCCTGGCCGTTTTACCCCTGCTGTCTCTGCAGGCAAGTTTATAAGTGAAAATATCAATGTCGCTACCCAGCTAATAAAGGGTAAACTGTCTCAGGCTGAACAAGCCAAAGTCTTACCTGGCCAGGCCCGAATAATCGAAGTAGATGGTAAAAAATATGGAGCCTATCGGGACCTAGAGGATAGACTATTTGTAGTAGATACTACCTGTACCCATTTAGGCTGTGAGCTAGCTTGGAATAAGGCAGAGCTTAGTTGGGACTGTCCTTGTCATGGATCTAGGTTTACATACGATGGCAAGGTTATAGAAGGTCCAGCCCAAAGGCCACTTCATAGGCTAGAGCTAGAAGAGGACTAAGGCTTTTACATATTAAGTGATCCTAAAAAGATATTATAGGAGGTTGATACCTGATTCAAAGCAAGCCTTGACCATGTCATCTGGCCAAACTGAGGCCTGAACCTCTCCTATATGGGCTTTTTGTAGTAAAAACATGCAAATCCGCGACTGTCCGATACCACCACCGATAGTGTATGGTAGCTTGCCCTCTAATACCTTCCTATGGAACAGCAGATTGTTTTTATTTTCACTACCTGTTATTTTTAATTGTCTTTCTAGGGATTTCTCATCTACCCTTATTCCCATGGACGAGATCTCCATAGCACAATTTAGTACTGGATACCAAAATAAAATGTCACCGTTAAGTTCCCAATCATCATAATCAGGGGCCCGATCATCGTGCTTAGTCCCTGATTTTAATAGGCCTCCTATTTGCATTATAAATACAGCCTTTTTCTCTTTAGCTATTGCATCTTCTCTTTCCTTTGCTGTTAGCCCTGGATATCTGTCCTCTAGCTCTTGGGCTGTGATAAAATAGATTTCATCTGGTAATAACTTTTCTAGATGGGAATAACGCTGGGTGAGCAAGCTCTCGCAATCCTTAAAGACCTTGTAAATGCTATTTACTATTTGTTTTAAGTTTTGCTCTGTCCTCTCCTCTTTTGAGATGATTTTCTCCCAATCCCATTGGTCTACATATATTGAGTGGGTATTATCAAGTACTTCATCCCTTCTTATTGCGTTCATATCTGTATATAGGCCCTCTCCATGCTTAAAGCCATACCTGTGCAGGGCTAACCTCTTCCATTTGGCTAATGAGTGTACAATCTCAATAACCTCTCCTCCCATACCCTTTACATCAAAGGATACGGGTCTTTCTACCCCTGTTAGGTCGTCATTTAAGCCTGTTTGCGGGCGAACAAATAAGGGTGCCGAAACCCTTGTCAGATTTAAATAGCTAGCTAGCCTGTTTTCAAAATAGTCCTTGATTAATTTTATTGCCTTTTCTGTTTCCTTGATAGATAGTTGTGATTTGTACTCTTCTGGTATTATTAGCTCTTGGCCTATCATGTAATTTTTATGCCTCCTAAAACTATTTAACTAAACTTTATAAAAGCTTCATACCATTTTACTACAAAAACTACACCATGTACATATGTTAACGTGTTAAAGTGCAAAAGCGTTCTTGCTTAATTATAGACTCTTGCTTTTTGCTATATATTGTCCTGTCTCTTACCGCTAGTTAAGAGAGTGTTGATTTAGGATTTAAACTGCATGAACTAGGCCTTTTGAGGCTTATTTTTGTTGTATGGCCCCTTATTTAGTGCTATTATAATGATAAAGCCAGTCTTACTTGTATTAACTTGTTTCTTTTTCATATAATATATAAACAAGAGATGGAGGTTGTCCTGCAAATGATAAAAAGAAGAAAATTCGTATCAATACTAGTGCTTACCCTGTTCCTGCTAGCACCTGCTTTCAATGTTTCTGCAGACTATGAGTTTGAATCCATAGCTCCCGCAGCATATTTGATGGAGGCTTCTACTGGCAGAGTACTCTATGAAAAGGATGCCGATACAGCCCTTAATCCAGCTAGTATAACCAAGATCATGACACTGCTGCTAGGTTTTGAAGCATTAGAAAACGGAAACGTAGGCTGGGATGACCTCGTACATATCTCAGAAAAAGCATGGAGAACAGGTGGCTCAACAATGTTCTTAGAGGTGGGTACCAAGGTCCCCTATGGAGATATTATAACAGGTATTTCAGTAGCATCTGCAAACGACGGCTGTGTAGCTATAGCTGAATACTTGTATGGGACTGAGGAAGCCTTTGTTCAGCAGATGAACAAGCGAGCCCAAGAGCTAGGTCTTACAAACACAAGGTTTTCAAATTCGCATGGACTACATGCAGAAAACCACTATATGTCTGCTAGAGACATTGCTGTCTTGTCCCATTATTTAATTGAACATTATCCAAAAATACTAGAGATTGAGTCCATGACTGAGTTTACCTTTGATGGTAGGACACAAGCTAACAGAAACCCCTTGCTCGGTGTCTTTCCTGGTGCAGACGGCCTGAAAACTGGTTGGACTGAAGAAGCAGGTTACTGCCTGGTAGGTACCGCCATTCAAAATGATATGCGTCTTATCTCAGTTGTCCTAAATACAACAGATGAGACAGAAAGGCTTGCTGCCTCTTCAGAGTTACTCAATTATGGCTTTAGAGAGTTTGAACTTCATAAGGTAGTTAATGCCGAAGAGATTATAGATGAAATAGATATAAAAAAGGGCAAGGAAGAGACCCTACCCGTTTATATAAAAGAAGATGTTACTGTAGTTGTTAAAAAGGATCAAAAGGACGATATAGTTTTAAAGTCTGTAATAGATAATGAGGACTTAACTGCACCTATTGAAAAAGATGCAACAGTAGGGAGTCTAGAGGTTAGGATAAATGATGAGCTCTTGCATAAGGCTGACCTAAAGGCAGCCGAGCCAGTAGAAAAGGCAGGCTTTTTTAAACTCTTATTTAGAAGTATTCTAAACTTTTTCCGTTCCTTGTTTAGTAAAGGTTAAAGACATATAAATTAAGCCATCAAACTGATGGCTTTTTCTTTTTTTCACTAATAGCTTGTTTTAGTATAGTTATTTTCCAATCCTATTTTACTCAACCAGTGTTTTATGGTATTATACTTAAAAACCTAGGAGGGTTATTATGAAAAAAAGATTTGATACTAAAAAGTTAACATTCATGGCCCTAATGCTGGCTATAACCCTTATACTTGACCTCACGCCCTTGGGTGCTATTCCATTAGGTCCGGTTTCAGCTACTATTATACATATACCAACGATTATAACTGGTATCATATTAGGGCCAATAGCAGGGCTAATTATGGGGACATTACTAGGCTTAGTATCTTTGCTCCACGCCTTGACCAGGCCAGCGACCCCTTTAGATCCTCTTTTTATCAATCCTCTAGTATCGGTCCTTCCCCGTATGTTTATTGGTCTTGTATCCTATTATGTATACAAGCTGTTTGCTAGGCTTAAAACTTCTATTTCAAGCTTTATTGGAGGGGCTGCGGGTAGCCTTACCAATACTGGCTTAGTATTTCTAATGCTTTATTTGGTGTATGCAAAGGAAGTGGTCGATGCTGTTGGTGCACCCTTTAAGGTCATCATTATTTCTGTATTTACAAGCAATGCTATCGCAGAAGCTGCAGTATCTGCTATAGTCACAGCTGTGATTGTTACTGTTTATAAAAGGTACCAAAAAATTTAACTGGGGGAATTATTGTGTCTATTATTATCGGGATTGATATAGGTGGAAGTACAACTAAAATCATAGGTTCAAAGAATAACAAGCTATTTAGTCCATTGCTTGTAAGGGCTAATGATCCTATAGCTTCGGTTTATGGTGCCTTTGGAAAGTTTATGAGCACTAACTCCCTATCCCTAGATGATATAGACCATATTACAGTAACAGGAGTTGGCTCATCTTATATTTCCGGCCCCCTCTATGGTATTCCAACAGGCAAAATTACTGAGTTTTATGCAACTGGTAAGGGCGGCCTTTTCTTAAGTGGTCTTTCTAGAGCCCTTGTAGTGAGTATGGGTACAGGTACTGCCTATGTGATGGCAGAGGGAGACAAAGTAAAACATATAGGCGGTACAGGCGTAGGTGGAGGAACCTTGCTTGGCCTATCAAACAAGATGCTAAATATTAGAGAATTTAAAGATCTTATAGAAATGGCCAAGGGTGGAAACCTGTCAAATGTTGACCTCAACATAGGAGACATTACCCAAGACAAAATGGAGACTCTGCCTGCTGATGTTACTGCATCTAACCTTGGTAAAATAAGCGACCTAGCTAGTAAATCTGACATAGCACTAGGTATTATTAATCTTGTTTTTCAGACAATCGGTATGATGGCTGTTTTTGCTTCTCAAATGCATAATACCAAAGATGTAGTCTTGACAGGCAACTTAACTCATGTACCCCAGGCCGGGCCTATATTCGAGACTCTCCGTAGACTCTATGGCGTTAACTATCATATACCTGAAAATGCCGAATTCGCTACGGCATCAGGGGCTGCCTTGACTAAAACAGACCCCTTATAATACCCTCTCTATCTACATCTATACTCTCAGCTACTGGTTTTTTTGGCAAACCAGGCATTGTCATAATATCACCTGTTATGGCAACTACAAAGCCTGCACCTGCAGAAACTCTTATGCTATTGACTGTTATTGTGAAGTCTTTAGGGCTTCCTAGCTTCTTAGGGTCATCAGACAAGGAATATTGAGTTTTTGCCATACATACTGGTAGTTTTGCAAAGCCGAGCTCTTCAATTTTTTTAAGTTCTCTTTCTGCTTCTGGCTTGTAGACTACTTTACTGCCTCCATATACCCTTACAACAATTTCTTGGATTTTTTCTTTAAGGCTTAGATCATCTTCATAGCAGTAGCTAAAGCTATTATTAGCTCTCTCATGGTTGACAAGAGCCACAACTTCTCTTGCAAGGTCAAGACTACCCTCACTCCCCTTTTCCCAAGCCTTTGAAAGGATGGCCTTTACCTTGAGCTCAGCGCATTTTTGAGTTAGATAATCAATTTCTTCTTGGCTATCTGTAGGAAAATAGTTAATAGCAACTAGAGCAGGCAAAGAAAACACATCTCGGATGTTTTCTATATGCTTCTTAAGATTAGCAAAACCTTTATCTAAGGCCTCTATATTAGGCTCACTTAGCCTATCTATTGTAATACCACCATTGTACTTAAGGGCCCTTATAGTAGCTACAATTACAGCTACAGATGGCTTTAAATCACCCACTCTACATTTTATATCAATAAACTTTTCTGCCCCTAGGTCAGCACCAAAGCCAGCCTCAGTTACTACATAATCGCTAAGCTTTAGGGCAAGTTTTGTAGCTACTAGCGAGTTACACCCATGGGCTATGTTTGCAAAGGGGCCACCGTGAATAAGGGCCGGCGTACCCTCTATGGTCTGTACTAGGTTTGGTTGAAAGGCATCCTTTAATAGGGCCACCATCGCCCCCTCTGCCTTTAATTGACCTGCTGTAACTGGCTTGTCATCATAGGTATAGCCTATGATAATACCTTTGAGTCTTTTCTTTAAGTCCTCTAGATCAGTGGCTAGGCAAAATATAGCCATAATTTCAGATGCTACAGTTATATTAAAACCATCCTCCCTAGGGACACCATTCTTTTGACCACCTAAGCCATCAGTAATATATCTAAGTTGGCGATCATTCATATCTATTGCTCGCTTCCAGTTTATCCTACGGGGATCAATATTCAAACTATTACCATGGAAAATATGATTATCTACAAGGGCAGCTAAAAGATTGTTAGCAGCTCCAATTGCATGAATATCACCAGTAAAGTGTAGGTTTATCTCCTCCATTGGCAGGACCTGGGCTTGACCTCCTCCTGTTGCACCGCCCTTTATACCGAAAACTGGTCCTAAAGATGGCTCTCTGAGGGCAATTGAGGCCTTATGTCCTAACTTTCGTAGAGCATCACCAAGGCCTATTGTCATAGTAGTCTTTCCCTCGCCTGCTGGCGTAGGGTTTATAGATGTAACAAGTATTAACTTTCCATCCTTTTTGTCCTTGACTTCTCCTTGGATTCTGTAATCGATCTTCGCCTTATATTTACCATAGGGTACAAGATAGTCTTCCTTAATCCCTATAGTATCTGCAATCTCCTGTATTGGTTTTAAAGTAGCTTCTTGGGCAATTTGTATATCGGTTTTCATCTTGTCCTCCTTAATGGTGTTTAGATATGCTGTTACCCTTACTTACCCTTATAGATAGTATCTGGTCCCTCTACTTCTAAAGGCATCTTTTATGTGATTTATCTCCATTTTATCATGATAGATTAGGAGCTCTATAATGTCAAATCTATAGCTTGAATACTTGTCCTTACAAGAGTTTATAAAATAAAGGGCGGTTTTAATATATCTTTCCTGCTTTTTATAATCTACTGCCTCTGCTGGCATACCGTAGCTAGTGGTTCTTCTTGTCTTGACCTCAATAAAAACCAAGCTATCATCTTTAGCAGCAATTATGTCTATCTCACCTGCCTTAGACCTATAGTTTCTGCATATAAGCCTATACCCATTTGCCTCCAAATAGCGACAGCTCTGTTCTTCTCCAAAGTCCCCTAGCTTCTTATTATTTCCAGACATTGTTTACCTCTATTCTTTCTTTTTCTTTATTAGTAGAAATATTTTTATAACACAAAATAGACATCTGCCTATATTATATAGATAATTTATATATATACAAGAAAAAACAGACTTAATTTGTCTGTTAATTCTATTTAATTTCCATTATAAACTATCGAAAAAGCTTGATTTTTAGCACATTTGTACTATACAAGCTGGAATTTATATAGTATAATATATTCGAAACATATATTTAATAGTTTTGTCACATTTAATCTTTCTGGTGGGGTGGTATCATGAAAAGAATCCTTTCAATCTTACTTATTGTAGCTTTACTTATTTCATTACCTCTACCTACATATGCAAGTACCATTAGTGAGCAAAAAGATAAGCTACATAATGTTAAAGATAAACTACAAGAAACTAACCAGAAGCTAAATAATAACAGGAAAACTCAAAAAACATTAGAGCAACAGCTAGAACAGGTTGAACAGGAGCTCCAAGAGAAAGAAAAAGAGTTAAGTAAAATTGAGCAGGAGCTAACAGAAAAACAGACCTTGCTCAGCAAAGTTACAAATGAGCTTAATCTAGCAGAAGAAGAATTAGAAAAGGCCAAAGATGACCTTGAGCATGCTAGACAGGAGCTAGAAAAGGCAATTCAGGATACCAAAGACCATGAGGACCTCATGGCCGATAGGCTAAGGGCAATGTACATGAACAAAAATACTTCCTACCTGGAGCTACTTTTTGAGTCAAAAAGCCTAAATGATTTTTTTGCAAAAGTGGATATGATCAAAAAAATGGTCACTTATGATAACCAAGTTTATGAAGAACTACAAAGCTGCAGAGACCAAATAGAAGATAAAAAGGACGATTGCGAAGAAAAAGCTTCTAATATAGAGCAAAAAAGAAATGATATTAGATTAAAAAAGATAGAGCTAGAAGACCAGACTCAGAAAATAAATGGTGTAAAGGTTAGGGTCTCTAGACAAAAAGAAAGCATAAAGGTCTCCCAAGAAGAGAAAAACAGGCTTAAAAAAGAATTAGAAAAAGAAGAAGCCAGACTAGCAAGAGAGCTTGATGAATTAGAACGCCTGTCAAAAGAAATAGAAAAGAAGATCAAGGAGTTAACAGCCAATAGCAAGCTCGTCTACTTAGGCGGAGTTATGGCCTGGCCTGTTCCCTATACTACACGCGTTACATCTGAATATAAGCTGCGATTACATCCAATTCACAAGGTATATAAATGGCATACAGGGATTGATATAGCAGCGCCAGGTATTGCTGGTCAACCCGCCGTTGCAGCAGCAGATGGTGTTGTTATAGTGGCAGAGCACCAAGACAGGGGCGGTTACGGAAAGTATGTAATAATAGACCACGGTAGTGGCATAGCTACCCTATATGCACACGCTTCTAGTGTCTTGGTAACAGCAGGACAAAAGGTAACTAAGGGCACACCGGTAATCAGAATAGGCACAAGTGGGACATCTACAGGTTATCACTTACATTTTGAAGTCCGTAAAAATGGTCAACATACAAACCCCTGGCCTTACTTAAAAGGTAACTAAGCATAACTTTAAGCTTTGTTCAAAAATTTAAATAATTAAAGAGCTTTCCCTTCTTTCTCTAGGGCAAGCTCTTTTTATTTTGATCTTAGTCCTCTACTATATCCTGATCAACCTTGTCTGTGTAGTAGTCTAGGAAGGAATGGGATTGTCCATTAAACTTCCAGCCTAGTAATCCATCTAAGTTTACATTTTGTGTTGCCTTCAATATAGCATTTCCTATGTTTTCGTTGGTCTTTTTTAGTTCCTTAATTAATCCCTTTATCTCTCTACGTTTACTGGAGGTCTTCTTGGCAGCTACAATACATCCACAGTTCATAGGGTTGATTCCTGAGTTTAAAGTGAACCTTATTATATCTTCTTCATGTATATAATACATTGGCCTTATTAGCTCTAGACCTTTAAAGTTTTTTGACTTAAGCTTTGGAAGCATGGTCTTGAATGTCCCTGCATAAAAGACATTAAGTAAGGTAGTCTCAATCACATCATCAAAATGATGGCCTAATGCTAGTTTGTTGCAGCCTAACTCTTGGGCCTTTGAGTATAGGGCCCCCCTTCTCATCCTTGCACACATATAACAGGGATAGTCCGCTGCTATCTTGTCAACTATTTTAAATATATCAGACTTAAAAATCTTTACTGGAATATTTAGATAGTCACAATTTTCTTTCAGCATGTCTAGGTTCACACTATTAAAGCCAGGGTCCATTGCTATAAAGTGCAAATTAAAGTTAGATATCCTATGCTTTTGCATCTCCTGAAAGAGCTTTGCCAACAGTAGGCTATCCTTGCCACCTGAGATTGCTACAGCTATTGAATCTCCTTCCTCTACTAGTTCAAAGTCTCTAACAGCCTTGTTAAACCTTGCCCAAAGATACTTACCATATTTTTTATTAAGACTTCTTTCTATATCCTTAAGGGGTTTCCTTTCTTGATCTGATATTAGTAGATCACAATTTCCAACTATTGATTTTGCCATATACTAACTCCAATCTATTTAAGCTTATTTATTATTTTTTTGCCTATATTCAGCTAACATTAGATCTAGCATCCTACCGTAGCTTTTCTCTCCATCCTCTTGGTCATTTGCCTTTAAAAATGCATCATTTGTTTTACTAGTAGCCTTACTAAGCTTTCCAGAATACTTGTCATGGTAATTATTGTTCTCGTAAAGGTCTAGCTTTACCCCTTTGTCTAACTGTTCAAAAATAATCTTGTATGCCTTACTGTCCTGTGTATATAGGGCATTTAGTGAATAATTAAGACCTAATAAATAGCCTGAGTATTGAAAATCAGGGTCTGGGTGGTTAATACATGTTATAAAGGCTATATAGTTTGCCTCGTCCTCCCTAGCAAAACCTGCCTGATGGGCTAGCTCATGCATCATAGTTGACAAAAACATAGGAGTAGGTATTTCCATATTTACATTTGATTCTACTGTAAAGGGACTATATATGCCCCATATACCTGTATAAGCGTAAAGCTTTGATGACAAGATAGGCTTTGCCCTGCTAACCACTCCTCCTAGCTCTGGGTGATACTCTGCTACCGCCTTGTAGCCCTCCTTATAGCGCTTAAAGCCCCCTTTATATCCACCAAAGGGAACCATTACCCCTGATTCATTCTCCTCAACTAAGGGCCTTAAGCTATTTACTTTTCTAGCTAAGTCCTCAGTAAGGTCTCTTAGTTCCTTTACAGATGATGGTTTTACCTCTAAACCCATTATCTCCCCCAAAGTGAGCCTATTATAGTTTAATCCCCACATTGCTATAAAGGAAAAATAGATGATACTTATAGCAAGGGCAATATTCAAGAGGCCTTTAACTATGAGCTTTAAGCGTTTCTCCCTTCCTTTTATTAGCTTAATTATAAAAAAAACAAATATTATAGGGACAAAAATTAATAGTGATATAAATAATAGTTCAACTAGTGAAATTGGCAGGAGCCCTGTTATCTTTCCCAGTAGCCAGCTTATACCCCTATAAATGAAATTGGAATAGTACTTTTCTGTAGCTAACCTGTTTGATCTTGATAGGAGGTTAATGATATATCCAAGGGGAAAAAGTAAAATTAGAAAGTAACGTTTTTCTATCTTCTTTAGCATCTTTATGGCCTTTATCTTTTTTGTCATCTATGTTACCTCTCTAATTGTTTTTATAAAGTCGTTACTATATATTATAACACAAATACTGCTAACCACGATTAAGCAAAAGATAAGAGTAGGCTACTAGGGTTTGCCTACTAGTAAAACCGTCTGTTTAGGGTCATAGAAAAATCTTGGTCCACCAGCAACTGTTAAGATTTTTAGTTAAAAAAACAAGATATAAGTTATTAGACATTATATCTTGTCGTATTAATACAGTATATATCATCTATATTAGCTATTAACTACTCTATTATCCGCCTGGCTCCCTTGTATCTTAGCTGATGATTTTTTGTTGTCAGATATCCAATCTCAACCTTTTTAGGATTTCTACTGCTACCTCTAGCATGAATAAAGGCATCCTTTTGTCCATTGTAATCTCCTACGTAAATCCCTACATGACCTACTCCATTAGTCTTGGCAGAGCCAGATGATGTGAGCAGAATTATATCGCCTGGTAACCATTCACCTTTTGAAACAGGTGTACCTATTGTTGCTAGACCTTTTGCTGTCCTATGCTTGATATCTATCCCAAAATGTAGCTTGTATACATACCAAACTAGACCAGAGCAATCAAAGCCCACCGAGGGAGAATGGCCAGCATGAACATAAGGCTTTCCTAATTGCTTTAAGGCGACATTTACAATATCAGTCCCTGTAACCGGTCCACTATAATTAATATTTGAAGCTCTGCTACTTAGCCTAGTACCCTTTTCTACTATTTTTTTAACTGGTTCTTTTTCAATAGTTTCACTTATCTTTTCCCTATTTAGCTCAATACCATTTTCTCTATAGATTAGATATTGGGAGTTCTTTCTTCCCATTTCTCCTGCTTGTACTATTCTGCTTTTACCATAGTCAAGATTATCATTTATGCGTGTTTCAGTTTCGTAGTCAAGGTTTTCTGCTAAGGTCATCCTTTCCTTGGTAATTATCGTTAGCAAAAAAGGATCACCATCAGCATCAAGACTACTATTTAATTTTAAAAAAGCTTTATCTAGACTTAATATTTTTTCTACTTCTATTATCTCTTCTACAAAGTTAATTTTTTCTTTAAAATAAATATCCTCTAGCTGTGTATCCTCTTTTAGATTTAGACTTTGGACAAGATCATCCTTTAGCTGCTCAAGGGCCTGCTCTGCTATAGTCTGATCTTCAACATAGAAAACTAGCTTATCTTCAATCAGCAAGGCATATGCATTAGATTTTACAGTAAGTACATCCCTTATTGCACTTTCTATTTGACTAGTATCAGTAAAAGCTTTGTCATTGCCTCTTGTTTCTTTAAAAATTATGCTTCTATCAATAATTGATTCCCTACCATATTGGGCCTTTAGGTCTTCTACAAGCGAATCTGCCAAGGCAAGGCCCCGGGATGCAGATTTAATAGTCCCAACATAACTATCATTTACATACATATGGTACTGTATTGCTAGATCATTTTCGTAATAAATACGAGCATTGACTGGTATACTGGCTAGCAAAAGGCTTAGTATTAGTATAGTTAAGAACCTAGGAAGCTTTACTGATAGCTTCATAGCTAAGACCTCCTAATATAATCGTTCTATATTACTAATATATTAATAAAATATTAATTATCTATTACAAATCTATTCTACACTCGTAAAATAATTCCTCTATATTTATTACTTTAGATAAGTTAATTTTTATTTAATGAATTGCTAGTAATAAGCAGGGTCTGAAATTATTATAAATAGTCAGTGTCCTTACTAGAACAAATATATATGTGACTAAGACATTTTTCCATTATGCTTTGTCTGATTAGTAGCTTGTAATTCAATCATTTAGACACAAGCTATAATTTCTTTAGGATAGCTCAATACCTAGTTCTTTTTCAAGCCAAATACAGTAGTCATCAGTACAGCTGCAAGGATAGAGGTGTATACAGGGTTCAACATGGACAAGTTCCCATATCTCCTTTTTGTATTTTTCTAGCTTTGCACTATGTTTTGACCAGAGCAAGTAGAAGAAAGTAAAACAGGAAAGTGAGATGAGCAGTATGGACAAGATCAGCTTTTCTCCTACAGATAATATTCTCTCACTACTAGAGACAAGGAACCATTCATCTAGAAATGAACTTATGTTACTAATAAAGTACCAGCAAAGTATGAAGGAAACAATTGCAGAAGGGATCATAAAGGAAAATGCCAGCTTTTTCTTCCTATTTGCATTTATAAGTTTATCTGTCTTTTTATTTAGTATATAGCTCAGAGCAGTAGGTCTTGCCACCTTTATCACTCCCTAATTACCTTTGTACAAGTATATTACTTAGAATATATCTTTATGCAGGCCAAAGGATAGTAAGGGTAAATAGAAAAAATGGGTATTCGAGGACATAAAGGTTAATGCCGCATACCAGCTTACAGTAGATATATATTCCATTAATCAACATCTCTATCTAGTTATTAATACCAGCAATAAAAAATAGCTAGCCTAAACAGTTATAGCCTTAGGCACAGACCTATCTTAATGTTATTTAGATACTTTTTCTATTACTAAGCAACATAAAAAAGGACGGTTTATTAATAAAACCGTCCTTTTTGTGCTTAGCTTGTTCTATCACACCATCAAAAAGGTTATGATCAGTAACACAAGTATAATTGGGCCAAATACTAGTAGGGCTGAAATTAAAATAGCTAGTATATCTCTTTTTTCTATTTTTTCTTGCTCCTGCCCTAAGCTCATTTCGTCTTCTAGGCCATTTAGATTATCTTCCCTTTTGGGCTGATTCTTTTCCTTTAGCCATTTCATGGCCCTGTCTACTTTGCTTTGAAAAATCATTAAGCATCATTACCCTTCTTTTTGCCTCCACTATTATCTAATATGTGGTGGCAGGCTACCCAATGTCCAGGTGCTTCTTCCTTAAACTCTGGAACTAACTTTTTGCATATATCTGTTGCATACTTACAGCGAGTATGGAATTTGCAGCCACTTGGTGGGTTTATTGGACTTGGAATATCTCCACTTAGTATTTCTACCTCTCTCTTGTGCTCTAAATCTGTAGTGGGTATAGCAGATAGGAGTGCTTCTGTATATGGGTGTAGTGGATTAGTATATAATTCTTCTGTCTCTGCTACCTCTACTATATTTCCCAAATACATAACCCCTACCCTATCACTAATATACTTTATTACACTAAGGTCATGAGAAATAAACAAATAGGTTAAATTGTCTTGCTCCTTTAAATCAAGCAAGAGGTTTATTATCTGAGACTGAATAGAAACATCCAAAGCAGATACAGCTTCGTCACAAACTATAAATTTTGGATTTAAAGCTACTGATCTAGCTATACCTATGCGCTGTCTTTGTCCACCAGAAAACTGGTGGGGATATCTATGCAGAAAATAGTTTGCCAAGCCGCATTTTTCCATTGTTTCTATTACATAGTCCTCTAATTCCTTGTCATTTCTTTCAAACATATTATGGGCTAATAGACCTTCTGAAATAATCTGGCCTACAGTCATCCTAGGATTTAGAGAAGAATATGGGTCTTGGAAAATCAACTGCATATCTTTTCTTAATAGTCTCATCTCATCTTCTGTAAGTCTGGCTAAATTAATCCCCTTATCTTTATAGGCTTCATACCTTTCAAAGTCAGGGTTAGTTTGATACTTAGCAGTAAGTTCGTCTATTTGCTCATGAATCTTTTGTAGATTTTCTTTCTTAACTACTAGCAGCTTTTCCTGTTTCTCTATTCTATCTAGTTCAACCTTTAACGCATCATTAATCTGTGTTTCTGTCTTGCCCTTATCTGTTAGAGCTGATTTTTTTCTCTTAAGTTTTGTCTTATCATCTTCTAATTTAGACTCTAATCTATAAATGCTTATACTTTCATTATGCTCACTAACTAATACCTTAGAGATTGGTTCTAAATCTTCTGCGCACATAAAGCCGCCTATCAACTCTACAATATCTAAGAATAGATTATCAGCTTGCTTTCTTATTTCTCTATATTTTTCTAAGGCTATAAATTTTTCATCCTTGCCTTCTGGTAAAGACTCAAAGTTTAGTCTTGCTTCTTCTTCTTTCTTCCTTAGGTCATTTAACCTTTCACGTTCTTTAGCCAAGTTTGTAAGTGTATCTATTACATACTTAGGGGCTACCTCTTCAATGCTCTTACCATAATATATAGTCCTACCATCGGTTTGCTCATAAAGCTGTAGTATTGTTCGACCTAAGGTGGATTTACCGCAACCACTTTCTCCAACTAAGCCAAATGTTTCACCTTCATATATGTCCAATGAAATATCATCATTAGCCTTTACATAGAGCTGCTCCTTGGACAGTATACTTGATTTCTTTACAGGGAAATACTGCTTCAAGTGATCAATTCTTATTAGAACCTTTTTATCATTTTTTTTCATTGGATCTCACCCCTTTCTCTGGATAGAAACACCTGATCTGGTGACCATTGTTAACTTCTACTAGGTCAGGTGCAGATTCTCTACACTTATCTGTTGCATGTTTACATCTAGGGGCAAACTTGCATCCCTTTGGAAGATCCAGCGGGTGAGGTACAGAACCTGGAATCGCTTCTAGTCTAGTTCCAGATGGAGTATCAAGTCTTGGTATAGAAAACATCAAGCCGTCAGTATAGGGGTGTGAATACTTCTCTGCACTATCAAATATCACTGATACAGGTGCTTTTTCTACAACTTCCCCACAATACATAACAACAACATCATCAGCCATTTCACATATAACTCCCAGGTCATGGGTTATAAACAGGATTGTGGTTCCAATCTCGTCCTGTAACTCATTCATTAACTTTAGTATCTGGGCTTGTATTGTAACATCTAAAGCAGTAGTAGGTTCATCTGCTATTAATAGCTTAGGCCTACATGCAAGAGCCATTGCTATCATAACTCTCTGCCTCATACCACCAGATAACTGATGGGGGTACTGCTTTGCTACTGTCTCAGGGTAGGGTATTTTTACCAATGATAGCATCTCAACAGTTTTTGCCCTAGCTTCTTTCTTTCCCATACCCTGATGTATAATAAATGGTTCTGATATTTGCTTTTCTATCGTAAATACAGGATTCAGGGATGTCATTGGCTCCTGAAAAATTACTGATATATCATTTCCCCTTATCTTTGCCATCTCATTAACCGATAGCTTTGTAAGGTCTCTATTGTTAAACAGAATTTGGCCGCTTTCAATGTATCCATTCCCGTCTAGTAGTTTGATAATGCTCATAGCAGATACACTTTTACCACTACCACTCTCGCCTACTATGCCAAGGGTCTTGCCAGACTCAACAGAATAGGATACTCCATTAACAGCCTTTACTGTGCCTCTTTTTGTATTAAAATAGGTATGAAGATCTCTTACCTCTAATAAAGCCATACTTTATCCCTCCTTACCGCTCTTGTGATTTTGGATCGACTGCATCTCTTAGTCCATCACCTACTACATTGATAGATATTACACAGATACCAAGCAATATAGATGCATATACCCATCTCCACCAATAGTTCTTGATAACTATGCTACTATTTGCTCCATAAAGCATGTTACCCCAGGTTGGTTGTGGTGCAGGTACACCAAATCCAAGATAGGATAATGTTGCTTCGGTAAGCATACAAGTTGCAAAATCCAGTGTAGCAGAAACCAGTATAACAGATATTATGTTTGGTAATATGTGTCTAAATACAATGCCAAGTTTCTTTACACCGACCGCCCTTGCTGCCACAACATACTCTTGCTCACGGACTGATAATACTTGTGCCCTAATTAGTCTGGCTAGTCCAGGCCATGAGAGTAAACCAAGTATAACCATTATCAGCCAAACCTTTTGATTAGGTTCCATCTTGTTCCCTATTAAGGAAGACAATATCATTACAAAAGGTAAGAATGGTAAGGATGCCACCATCTCAGTTAACCTTTGTAGTATTATATCAAGCTTTCCACCAAAGTATCCTGATAAACTCCCAATTATGACGCCAATTATAGTTGATATTATAACCGCTACTGCACCAACAGTCATGGACATTTTTCCACCGTTAACTAATCTGTTCAGAATGTCTCTACCCATATCATCAGATCCTAATATATAGCCCTTAAGACCCCAAGTATGGATGCTGCCATCCTCTGCTACAGCATAGTTTTGATAATAGCCTGTATATAACTCTTTAATATTTGTATTTTGCAATCTACTTGGTACGGTTGCTTGTCCATAATTATCGTAACCCCAAGCTAAAACTTTACCATCCTCTGTTAAGGCGGTATAGTGATATCTACCTGCCTCTATATCTATTATTTTCCCATCACTAACTGGGACATTTCCTTCGCCTTTTTGTGATATATTACCCCAGACAAAAACTTCCCCTTTGTCATTTAGGGCTGCCATTGTAGACGTTGATGCTGCTATATCAATAACATTTCCCATGTTCTCTGGTATGCGTGAATAGCTATTTGATTGGTTACCTAAGTAAACAACCTCTCCATCTTTGGTCAGTCCCACTACTGCTTCATTGGTCATAGCTAACTGTTTTAGCTTACCTTGATATTTGTGAAACTCATTATAGTCATTTAGCATGACATTACCAAAATGATAAGTAGAGCCATCTTCGGTTAATACAATAGACAGTTGATAGCCAGCGTATAATTCTGATATATTTTTTAGTGTAGTAACATAACCTACAGGCTCTGCCTGCATCTGCCTATTACTTCCCCAGCCAAAAAGTTTTCCATCTTCGTTTAATGCTATTGCATGATCAAAGCCCGCAGCCACCTTGACTATATTTCCCATACCTTCGGGTATGTTTTTAATGTCATCGACTGTGTTCATTTTAGTTTTACCCCAAATATATAGCTTGTTATCCTTTGACAAGCCTATAGTATAGGTACTGCCTATAGCTATATCTTGTACATTACCCTTAAGCTCTTCAGGGTATTTCATGAGGTCTAGACCTACGCCAACATTTCTTTGGGTAGATTCAGTAAAGGATAAATCCTGTGGTAAGAAAATAGGTCCTATAATTACAAAGGCAAATATCAGAAGAAATACTATAACACCGGACATAGAAATCTTATTGTCCATAAAGTTTTTTATAATAGTTCTAAAAGGGCTTTGCATTTGCTCTTCTTCTAGTATAGATAGCTTCTCTTTGCCCCCAAAGAGTTTAGTAAACAGGAGGCTTAGGAAACTATTTTTCTTGTCTTTATTGTTCTTTTGATTCTTATCAGTACTCATTTTTTTGCCTCCCATCACTTATTTACTCTAACACGTGGATCTACTAGTCCATAGCTAAGGTCAGTAATCAAATAACCTACTAGTGATACAACTATATAAAACATTTGAATAGCCAATGCTACTTCAAAATCCTGTCCATTTAAAGCCTCGATGTAGAACTTACCCATTCCATTAAGTTGGAACATCTGCTCTACAACCAAGGAACCAGAAAATACGCTCATAAACCATCCAATTATAAGAGTAATTACAGGTAAAAGTGCGTTCCTCCAAGCATGAGAATAAATAACAACCTTTTCTTTTAAACCTTTGGCTCTCGCAGTCTTAATGTAGTCTGCACTTAATGCATCACTCATTGCAGCTCGTATATATCTAGTCATGCCACCTAAGGATCCTATGGTCATAACGGCCAAGGGTAATGCTAGATGCCACAACTTGTCTAAAAATTCCTGAATAGAGTTTCCTTGAAAGTTTGGTGTGGCCATGCCGGAAACCGGAAACCAACCTAAGGTCACTGAGAATAAGAAAATAAACAATAAGACAATTATGAATGTAGGTATACTGTACCCAATTATTGTAAGTACCTGAACCACCTTGTCAAATAGTGAGTTTCTCTTTACTGCACAATGTATTCCTAAAGGTATTGTTATTCCTAGAGCTAAAGCTATAGAGAATACATTTATGAATATTGTATTCTTTAATGGTTGCTTGACAACCTTCAATACCGGTTGCTTGTACACTTGCGAGTATCCAAAATTCCCCTGTAGCAAGTTTCCAATCCACCTACCGTACCGCTGAATCAAGGGATCATCCAAGCCCATCTGTTCCCTGAGTTGTACATATCTAATATGCCATTCCTCAGGAGTAAGCTGGGTCTTCATTGGCTCTAACTCTGCTCTAGCTGGATCTCCAGGTATCATGTTATACAACATGAACAATAGGAATGACATTATTGTAAACACGAAAACCATATAGGTGATTCTTTTGATTATATATTTTCCCATCTTATCCTCTCCGACTTTCATATATGAGTTCTACTGATATAAGATTATATCAAATAACCGCGAGTAATGTAATATAGTTTTGCAAGTATATATAGTAATAGCTGGTTATAATTCGCATTTAAGTAGAAATAGGGTATATGATATACCCTATTTCTAAAAATGCATTATGTTGTTCAGAAATTATTCTTCTACATAAGCGTATAGAATTATATCTGCCAACTCCATTAGATCATTTGGTTCCCAATCTTTAAGCTTATCATTATAGAAGTCATGATAAATATTGGAATAAAGTGGTATGTCAGGTAACAGGTAATTCCACCTTGCGATAAAGTCGACAAAGTTTTGCTTAAACTCATCATCGTCATTTGTCAGAACCATATTTTTCGCTAGGTCATAAAGTTCCTGGTCCCTAATAAAGTTACTGTTATATCCTAGAGCAATTAGTTCCTCATCTAGAGTATATTCAAATTGTCTATCATATACAGGATTGAAACCAGAAGCCAAATTGAATAGATGGAATGTTGGTACTCCATACTTGTCGCCCTTGCTTGCATCACGATATAGGTAGTTTAGTAACTCTTCCCAAGTTAGGATTGTCTGCTCTATCTTCATACCAGCTGCTGCAACATCTGGATTGTTCTGTAGTTTTACAACCAAGAGCTCAGAAACTGGGTTGTTCTCAGATGAACCCCAATTTAGGATTAGAGGCATTAACTCTCCATCAACTTCCTTGTATCTGATACCTTCTGTATATTCTCCACCTTCGCTGTTTAGAGTCCAGCCACCCTCTTCAAGTACTTTAATAGCATCTTCTAGGCTGTATGAGTATTGGTTTAGCTTTTCATTTAGTTCTGCCTTTGTTTCCTGGTAGAACCACATAGCCTCTCCATAAGGTCCATTAACAACAGAACCATAACCGCCTGTAAAGGTCCTTGCAAAGTCGTTTCTGTCAAGTAGGTATGCTAATGCATGACGTACCTCAATAAACTGAGTTGGACCAAAGTCACATACAATGTTTAGTTTACCATATCCAGAACGTGGATAGCTTGAATAGCTGAATCCACCTTTGCCTACTAGGTCATGGCCAGCATTGATTTCGTCTCCACCGCCCATACCTGTTAATAGGTCTACCTGACCTGTTTCAAGCTCATCTAGAGCTGTCTGGCTGGTAACTGACTTATAGATTAAAGTCTCTATAAGGGGTTTTTGGCCTTCATAGTTACCTTTATACTTGTCATTTACCTTTAAAACAGCAACTTTTGTTGAGGCGTCATAGCTCTCAATATAGTAAGGACCAGATGATGGATAACCACTTGTTCCGAACCTAGCTGCTTCAATTTTATCCTTGTAGTTTTCTGCTGTAAAGTTGTCAGAGAAGTAGGCGCCATTGCCATCGTCTTTTATTTCAACGTTCTCATCGGTCCAATATGCAAGGTTGAATGGACCAACACTAAACTTTGGTAGTTCAAAGTAATATGGAAGCTCTTCTGCTTTTACTGTAACGGAGAATTTGTAGTCATCAAGTAATCTAACTCCTGTGAACTCCTTAGCTTCTCCTGTTGAAAACTCATCATAGCCTACAAAAGAATATCCATATGTGTTTCTAGCACCCAAAGCTTTTATTTGGCTTGATGACCAAAAGAGTACATTAGCTACATAGTCTTTTGCTGTAATGGGTGTACCATCTTTGTAGGTTAAGTCTTGTTTAATAGTCCAAATATAGGTCTTTGAACCATCTTCGTTCTCGACAATCTCATGATTGTCTACAACAGTTTCGTTAACTAGGTATTGACCATCTTTTGTCATGTCAACAGTACCATAACCATTTACAAAGTTATGTATGTCATAGTCTGCTGCATTGTTTTGCCAATATGGCACCCAGTCACCTGTTAGTTCAGTTGTGTTACCTATTGTCAGTTGACCTGTAGGTTCTGTAGGTTTATTGTCTGGTTCTTCGGTTGGAACATCACTAGGTGATGGTGATGGTGATGGTGTTTTATCTTTACCATCGTCTGTCTTACAAGCTGCTAATGAGAAAACCATAACAGCAACAAGTAAAACTGCAAGTAGTTTCTTGAACATTTAATTCTCCTCCTCATTTTTATTGCTTCACTGTATGATTGTTATATAAGTAGTTTATATAACTTAACTATTTTTATAAACACTTCTATAAGCAATCACACACTCTAAAATAATTATTAAAATGGATTATACCATTTTATTTTAAGTAACACAACACATTTCTACATTGTTCTACACTAATTTAGGTTATTCGTACTTTTTCGACATGATACCTGCTTTTATTATTGCTTTTTAACTAAAGTTGACTAAGTACTTGTACATGTTTGTTATTAAGTAATTCTTCTAAATAAATCTATTTAAAGTAGATTATTCTCTGTCTATAATGCTATTCCTCTTTTATTTGAAAAATAATATGAATAAGGCTTCATTAAATTATATGAGTGAAAATCATAAAAATACTAAGATAAGCTAAAGCAAATTCAGGCCATCATGCAAACTTTAATTAGATATTACACCTATACTATAAGTCTACATAAGTCTACATCTGTAAAGTCCAATATACAGACCTATATAAGCAGTCACATTTGGTTTTAAAAGGGGGTAAAGTTGAATAATTTACAGAACTATAATATAATTTGTTGATATAAGTATACACAGCAGGTGATATAATGCAACAGTTGTATATAGGTATTGATGTGGGTTCAACCACAATCAAGCTTGTAGTTTTAAACAAGGATTTAGATATAGTACACAAATATTATAAAAGACATTTATCCAGAGTTAGAGAGTCAGCAATTGAGCTTTTAGAGGGACTAAAAAATCAATTATCAGAAAGTCAAATAAAGCTAGCAGTTACTGGGTCAGCCGGCTATGGTATGTCTAAGGCAGCAGGGTTAGACTTTGTACAAGAGGTTTTTGCAACAAAAATAGCTATTGAACATTATCATAATGATATTGATGTAGTGATCGAACTAGGCGGTGAGGATGCGAAAATATTGTTCCTCACAGGTGGAACTGAGGAGAGAATGAACGGTTCTTGTGCAGGTGGTACAGGTGCCTTTATTGATCAAATGGCTTCACTTTTGGGTTTATCCTTAGAAGAACTAGACCAGCTTAGTTTAAAGCATGAAAAGATATACAATATTGCCTCTAGGTGTGGTGTATTTGCCAAGTCAGATATCCAGCCCCTACTAAATCAAGGCGCTAAAAAAGCAGATGTTTCAGCAAGCATCTACCAAGCAGTTGTGGATCAAACCATAGGTGGCCTGGCCCAAGGGAGAGAGATCAAAGGGCGTATTGCCTTTCTAGGTGGCCCATTAACCTTTCAAAAGGGACTTAGAGACCGGTTTAAGGAAAGCCTTGGATTGAGTGAGGAAAATGCTGTTCTGCCTGATAATTCAGAATTCTATGTTGCCCTTGGCGCAGCCTTGTATAGTCGGGAGGTAAGGCCAAAAGCATACAGTGAAATTAGGGACCGTATTAACCATTCAGCTAACTTAAAGGTAACCGATGGTAGTCTCCCTCCCTTGTTTACAAGTCAAAAAGAATATGATGACTTTAGAAAAAGACATTCAAAAAGCAGGGCCAAACATATAGATATATATAGCTATTCTGGTGATGCATATCTAGGTATAGATGCAGGCTCTACTACATTAAAGCTTGTTCTAATAACTCCTAATGGTGAAATCCTCTATTCATATTACAAGCCTAACTTTGGAGAACCTATTCCCCTAGTAAAAAAGCAGCTTGCAAAAATTTATGACCTATGTGGTAATAGAATCAATATAAAATCTGCTGCTTCAACCGGCTATGGCGAGGACCTTATTAAGAGAGCTTTTCATTTAGATGGAAACCTAGTGGAGACCGTTGCCCACTATTATGCTGCCAAGTTCTTCGAACCAAATGTTGACTTTATACTAGACATAGGTGGCCAGGATATAAAATGCTTTAGCATAAGAAACAATTCTATAGACTCTATTATGCTAAACGAGGCCTGCTCATCTGGCTGTGGCTCCTTTATTGATACATGTGCCCAGACCTTAGGCTTTGATATTTCTAAGTTTGCGGACCTAGCCCTATTTGCAAAGCATCCTGTTAACCTAGGCTCAAGATGTACTGTTTTTATGAACTCTTCAATAAAACAAGCTCAAAAGGACGGGGCAGGTGTCGATGATATAGCAGCAGGCCTAGCAGTTAGTGTTATAAAAAATGCCCTATACAAAGTGATACGGATCAGCGACCCTAGTAAGCTTGGTCAAAACATTGTTGTGCAGGGAGGTACTCTTTTAAACGATGCCATACTTAGAAGTTTGGAACTTGAAACAGGCAAGTATGTCATCCGTCCCTCCATATCAGAGCTAATGGGTGCCTTTGGTGCTGCCTTGTATGCTAAATCCTTGAGTAAAACTAAGTCTTCTCTCATAAGAAAAAGTCAGCTTGATAGTTTTACTCACACTTCTAAGGGAGTAGTTTGCCAGGGCTGCACTAATAAATGTAGTCTAACTGTGAATAGGTTTAGTGATGGCAATAGATATATATCAGGCAACCGGTGTGAAACCCCCCTAGGCAAGAAGGGTAAAAAGAGTCTTCCTAATATATATAGTTATAAGCTAGAACTTTTAAAGGCCTTTACTCCCAAACCAGGTAAGCTAGGCAAGATAGGAATACCTATGGGGCTTAATATGTATGAGAATCTACCCTTTTGGCATACTCTTTTAAGTCATATAGGCTTTGAAGTAGTAGTATCGGGGATTTCCCAAAGGGAGACCTACCTAAAGGGGCAACACACTATACCCTCTGATACGGTATGTTACCCGGCAAAGCTAATGCATGGGCATATTGAAAACCTTTTAGAGATGGGCATAGATACAATCTTTTATCCCTGCATGCCCTACAACACTGACGAGGGTTTAGGCGACAACCATTACAACTGTCCTATTGTAGCCTATTACCCTGAGTTATTAGCTGCTAATATCAAAAGGTTAAATGAAATAAGATTTTTAAATCCTTATTTTAATCCTACTAACCCAAGAAATTTTGCTTCTACCATAAGTCAATTTTTTAAAGATGAGTTCAAGGTTCCTATCAGAGATACGAAAAAGGCTATTAAGATGGCACTAGCGGCCTATGATCGATACCGGTTAGCCATATATGATTATGGCCAAAAGGCTATAGACTATGCAAACAAATATGGCTATCCCATCATTGTTATTGCAGGTAGGCCCTACCATATAGATCCTGCAATCAACCATGGGATGGATCTATTGATAAACTCACTAGGCCTTGCTCTTATCTCAGAGGATTGTGTTAGCCAGTTTACCGAGAGATTTAGCATAAATGTCCTCAATCAATGGACATACCATTCTAGGATGTATGCTGCTGCAAAGTTTGTATCCCAGCATGATAATATGCAGCTTGTTCAGCTAGTTTCATTTGGTTGTGGCCTAGATGCAATTACATCTGATGAAATAAAGGATATCTTGGAGAATAACGGCAAGCTTTATACGCAAATAAAGATAGATGAAATAAGTAATCTAGGGGCTGCACGGATAAGACTGCGCAGTCTAGTAGCTGCCACTCAATTACAAGGAGGAAGCACAGGTGCATGATAGGTTTCAGTATGAAAAAGACCAAAAAGTAGTCTTTACTAAGGAAATGAAGGAATCTTATACAATCCTTTGTCCCATGATGCTCAAAATACAATTTAGGATATTTAGAGATATATTTATTAGGCATGGCTACAAGCTAGTACTCTTAGAAACAGAGCATTCAGCTATAGTAGATGAAGGCCTGCAAAACGTCCACAATGATACCTGCTATCCTGCACTTTTGGTGATTGGCCAGCTACTAGATGCTCTAAAAAGTGGCAAGTATGATATTAATAAAACAGCTCTTTTGATTACCCAAACTGGCGGCGGCTGCCGTGCCTCTAATTACATACATCTACTTAGAAAGGCATTAAAAAAGAATAATCTAGAGCATGTCCCTGTAATATCACTTAATGCCTCTGGCCTTGAAAGAAATCCAGGCTTTAAACTAAGTCTACCCCTAATAATCGAGCTAGCATATGCCTTAATATATGGAGATTTATTAATGCTATTATCAAACCAGACTAGGCCCTACGAAATAAATAAAGGTGACACCGATCGCTTAGTTGATAGGTGGTCAAAGAAAGTAAGCAATGAGGTTAGAGGCGTCACCTTATTTAAAAATAAAAAGGTAAAGAAAGACTTAGTGAATATGGTCGCAGACTTTTCCAAAATTGATATGAAAAGGACAGAAAAAATCAAGGTTGGCATAGTCGGTGAAATATATATGAAGTATTCTCCCCTTGGTAATAATGACCTTGAGGATTTCCTACTCTCAGAAGGGGCAGAGGTATTTGTACCAGGATTGTTGGACTTTATTATCTATTGTGTAGACAATACCATAACCGATTTTAAAATGTACAAGATGGATAGGTTAAAGGGCCTAGTATCAATGGTTGCCAAAAAGTATCTGTTAAAGCTTCAAAATATGATGATAAGCGCTGTTGAATCATCCCCTATATTTAACCCTCCTGCCTCCTTTGAAAAAATCAAATCCTTGGTTAAGGGCTATGTTAGCAGCCGTAACAAGATGGGTGAGGGCTGGCTATTACCTGCTGAAATGCTAGAACTAATAAGCGCTGGTTACGAGAATATAGTTTGTACACAGCCCTTTGGCTGCTTGCCAAACCATATTGTTGGCAAGGGGATGATAAGAAAAATTAGAGAAAACCATCCTAATGCCAATATAGTAGCAATTGACTATGATCCTGGTGCCACAAGAATCAACCAGGAAAATCGGATAAAGCTAATGTTATCGGTAGCTAAGACAAAACAAAAGTTTGCTAATATAGTATAAAGCACTTAGAGCTAAGGCTTGATAAGACTTAAGTAAAATTGATTCTAAATTAATGCTCCTAGTAAAGCCTAAGTAAGAGGCTGCTAGGAGCATTTTTCTTTTAAACTATTTAACTAGTAACTTTATCTAATGAGAAAGTTCTTAGTAACCATTAGGGTTTTGGGTCTGCCATCGCCATGTATCCTCGCACATCTTGTCAAGACCAAACTTGGCCTCCCATTTAAGGTCATTTTTTGCCTTTGTAGGGTCTGCATAGCATATGGCAATATCACCAGGCCGTCTATTAGTTATTTCATAAGCTATCTGCCTATTAGATGCCTTTTCAAAGGCCTTTACCATATCAAGTACAGAATAGCCATTGCCAGTACCCAGGTTATAGATGACTAGACCACACTTTTGTTCTAGTTTTTTAAGGGCTGCTAGATGTCCATCAGCCAGGTCCATTACATGTATGTAATCTCTTACCCCTGTGCCATCCTTTGTATCATAATCATCACCAAAAACCTGTAGCTTTTCCAGCTTGCCTATAGCTACCTGGGATATATAGGGCATTAGATTATTTGGTATATCATTTGGGTCCTCCCCTATCATACCACTCTCGTGGGCACCTACTGGATTAAAATATCTAAGGATAGCTATATTCATACTAGGATTTGCCTTGTATACATCCTGTAACATCTGTTCAATCATAAGCTTTGTATAACCATAGGGATTTGTAGCAGAAAGGGGGAAGTCCTCTTTGATAGGTACCGACTCTGGCTGCCCATAAACTGTAGCTGATGAAGAAAAGACAAAGTCCTTTACATTAAACTCTTGCATTACTTTTATAATGTTGATAGCTGATAAAAGGTTGTTATGATAGTAAGAAAGTGGATATTGAACTGACTCCCCTACTGCTTTATAGGCGGCAAAATGAATAACTGCTCCTATGGTATGGTCACTGAAAATTTGTCTTACCTTTTCCTCATCGCATACATCAACGGGATAAAAGTCTACTTTTTTCCCTGTTATTTTCTCTACTCTTTTTAGTGCTTCTTCCTTGCTATTACTAAGGTTGTCTGCTACTACTACTTCATAACCTGCATCAAGTAGCTGGACACATGTATGGCTACCTATATAGCCAGCTCCTCCTGTTACTAAGACCTTCATAATTACCAAGCTCCTCTACCTTGTTATAAAATAATTGTATAACCTATGTCAGTTAATAACAAGCACAATAATAGTATTACATATAAAAAGCCGCATTTTGCGGCTGCTTAACAAGCTAATCTTATTTACTTATTCTGGATTTTGTGTAATATTATAAAACCGTTTTCCTCAATGGTTTTTTCAATTTCACTAGTATCCATGGAGTTTATACCAACGACTATTGCACTTTTCCCATGCTCGCCTCTATAGACAGCGACCCGAGTTATATTGGCCCCGAACTTGCTTATAATGCTAGTGAGGTTGGACATTATGCCAGGTTCATCAATTGCTTCTATTGTGAGCCTAGTTCCCTTTTCCCTAAAGCCTAATAGCTCAATAAATGAATCAAATATATCGCTTTCTGTGATGATTCCTACCAATTTGTCGTCTTCTACTACAGGCAAAAACCCTACCCTCTGGTCTCTCATAAGGGTTGCTGCTTCTTCTAATAGGGCATCAGGTGAAATAGTTACTATATTTTTAGACATTATATGCTTGATCTTGGTCTTTGACAATAAGTAAGTAATCTCACCTACACTAAAGGTAGTAGCTTTAGAAGGTGATGCAGATTGTATGTCCTCCCTTGAAACAATCCCTACAAGCTTATTGTTTTTCATAACGGGCAATCTTTTTACACCGTTCTCAACCATGATGGCATGAGCATCGGGTATAGTTTGATCAGGTGAAATCGTATGTGGATTTCTAGTCATCTTATTCTTAACAAACATCTGCTTAACCCCCTAAGTATGCCTTTTTGATAGCATCACTCTTTAAAAGCTCCTGTCCACTTCCACTAACTCTAATAGAACCGTTTTCAAGTACATAGGCACGGTTTGCAATTTGTAGTGCCATATTCGCATTTTGCTCAACAAGAAGTATAGTTGTACCAGCCTCATTTATCATCTTTATTATACTAAATATTTCTTGGACTAGCAATGGGGCTAAACCCATCGAGGGCTCATCTAGAAAGAGTATCTTTGGTTTGCTCATCAATGCCCTGCCTATAGCTAGCATCTGCTGTTCTCCCCCTGAAAGGGTACCAGCAGCCTGCTTTCTTCGCTCGTGGAGTATAGGAAAGTGTTTATATACCTGCTTTATATCTTGGGCAATCCCTGCCTTGTCCCTGCGTAGGTAGGCTCCAAGCTCTAGGTTTTCTAGTACAGTCATTTCAGTAAATACATGCCTTCCCTCTGGTACATGGACTATACCATTTTTAACCCTATCCTTTGCAGACATGTTAATTATGCTTTGGCCATTTAAAAGGATATCTCCTGACCTAGCTTTAATAAGTCCTGATATTGCTCTTAAGCTTGTGGTTTTTCCAGCACCGTTGGCACCGATTAGGGTGACTATCTCACCTTCATTAACTGATAATGAGATACCTTTGAGTGCATGAATTACCCCAAAATATACATTTAAGTCTCTAACCTCAAGCATCTTCGACACCCTCTCCAAGATAGGCCTTGATGACCTGTTCATTTGTTTTTACTTCTTCTGGTGTCCCTTTTGCTATGACCATACCAAAGTCTAGCACATAAATTCGCTCACAAATCTTCATTACTAAGGACATATCATGTTCTATAAGCAATATAGTTAGATCAAATTTTTCCCTAATCCTTTTAATAATTTCGGAAAGACGCATGGTTTCTGCAGGGTTCATACCAGCTGCAGGCTCATCTAAGAGCAAGAGCTTAGGCTTTGTAGCTAATGCACGGGCAATCTCTAAGTGACGTTGCTCTCCATAGGGCAAGTTTTTAGCTAACTCATCCTTTTTATCTGCTAGATCAAAAATTTCTAATAACCTTAGACTTTCCTCAACTAATCTATCCTCTTCCCTTTTAAAGCTTGGTAGGTGCAAAAAGCCAGACAATAAGCCATAGGCTACATTCTTGTGCATAGCAATACGGACATTATCTAGCACAGTTAGCTCCTTAAAGAGCCTGATGTTTTGAAAGGTTCTGGCTAATCCCTTACTGCATATCTTGTGGGGCTTTAAGCCCTCAAGTGCTATTTCTTGGCTACCATCGGCTAGTGTAATTGTGCCATGGGTTGGCCGGTATACTCCTGTTAGTAGATTGAAAACAGTAGTCTTACCTGCACCATTTGGTCCTATCAAGCCTACTAGCTCACCTTTATTTATTTCCATGTTAACATTAGCAACTGCAGTTAAGCCTCCAAAGGACTTGGTAAGTTTATTTATTTTCAACAGGGTCATTATCCAAATCCTCCTTTGCAGTAGTTTTTTTCTCTTTTCTAGACCTAAGAGCCTTAAACTTTTCTCCAATAAAGGCGCGCCAATCTCCTAGCATCGCAATGGAGAGCTCTCTAGAACCTAAGAGCCCACCAGGCTTAAAGATCATTATTATAATAAGTAACAATGAGTATAGGATCATCTGCACATCTGAGAATGCTTGCAAGAAGGAAGATACCAAGGCTAATACTATGGCAGAGACTACTGATCCTGAAAGGCTACCCAATCCCCCAAAAACTACTATTACAAGAATATTAACAGACTTGTTAAAGTTAAATATATCAGGTTTTATCACATAAAAATAGGATGCATATAAGGCTCCAGCAATACCTGCAAAAAATGAACCTATTGTAAAGGCCATAACCTTGTATTTGGTAGTATTTATGCCCACTGCCTCTGAAGCAGTCTCATCTTCCCTAATGGAAATGCAGGCCCTACCATGAGTTGATTTCAAGAAATTTGATATAAAATAGACAGTAATAACTGTAAATATAAACAACCAAGTCCAGTTGACGAATCGTTTAGTTAATAGGCCTGCTGCCCCATTGGTGATATCATCCATATTGATAAAGATTATACGAATGATTTCAGACATACCCAAGGTTGCTATTGCAAGATAATCACCCCGTAAACGGAGGGTAGGTAGACCAACCAAATAGCCAGCTATAGAAGCTACTATAGCAGCAGCAAGTACCCCAAGAATAAAACCCCATGTTGTAGGTATGCGAGCTGTTATCAAAGCACATGTGTAGGCACCAATGGACATAAAGCCTGCATGACCAAGGGAAAATTGGCCTGTATAACCAGTGATTAGGTTTAGACTAACTGCAAGTATTATATTGATAAATATCGTCACTAGTGTCGCCTGCATATAATCATTTATTATATTTGTAGATACCAACACCTGTATAATTATATAGGTCAACACCAAGGCTGTTAGCATTTTAAAGCCCTTTGCTTTAAGTATCTTTTTCACTGCTTACACCTTCTCTCTGACATTCTTGCCAAGTAGGCCAGTAGGCTTGACGATTAGTATAAATATTAGTATAGCAAAGACAACAGCATCTCTAAACATTGATCCACCATAACCAGCAACCATTGTCTCTACCATTCCTATAAAATAGCCACCGAGCATAGCACCTGGAATTATACCTATTCCTCCAAAAACGGCTGCAACAAAGGCCTTTAAGCCAGGTAGCAGACCCATTAAGGGGTTTATTGAATTGTAGTATACTCCTACCAGGACACCAGCTGCTCCTGCTAGGGCAGAGCCTATGGCAAAGGTAAAGGATATTGTAGTGTCTACATTTATGCCCATTAATTGAGCTGCTTCTGTATCAAGAGATACTGCCCGCATTGCTTTTCCGATCCGAGTTCTTTTAACTATGAACTGTAGTAGAATCATCAATATAATGGTGGTAGCTAGTATTAGAACCTGTTTCATGTTTATGGTTATCCGGCCTATATCAAAGCTTTTTGCAAGTAAGCCATCTATCTGTGGATATACCCTAACTTGAGGAGATGCTATTAGTATCATCCCATTTTCAAGCAAGAGTGAAACCCCTATAGCAGTGATTAGGACAGCTATTCTAGTAGCATTTCTCAATGGCCTATATGCTATTCTCTCTATTAATACACCTAGAATAGTACAAATAGCCATGGCTATTAATAGGGCTGGTATTAGGCCTAGCTTAAGGCTCGTTATACATACAAAGCCTATATATGCACCTATCATATATACATCACAATGGGCGAAATTGATAAGCTTGATGATACCATATACCATTGTATAGCCAAGGGCAATCAGTGCATATATGCTCCCTAGGGATATGCCGTTTATGATCTGTTGTAATAGCTGGTCCATCAATATTACCTTCCTTTTATCATCTTCCTTTATAATTTTTCACAACTATGGGTTTATAAAAAAATACATATAAGTGGGTAAACCCACTTATATGTTATTACTTTAACCTTTTATCTATCTAAAGTCAATTAATTACCTGCCCTGATGGAAGAAACCTGTTTTCCGTTTTCTAGCTCAATGATTATAACTGCTTTTACAGTATTATGGTTCTCATCTATAGAGAACGAGCCTGTAACTCCCTCAAAATCCTTGGTGGATGCAAGGGCTTCTTTTAAGGACTCGCCATTTATCTCTTCTGCCCTGCTCAGCCCGTCTGCAATAAATTTTGCCAGGTCATAGCCTAGAGCGTTAAAAGCATCAGGTTCTTTATTATATTTTGCTTTGAAGTTTGTAATAAAGTCTTTTACTACCTTGCTCTCATCTAATGAGGAGTAATGGTTAGAAAAATACACATTAGTTAGAGCATCCTCGCCAGCTAGGTTAACAAGCTCAGGGGAGTCAAAACCATCAACGCCCAATATTGGTACATCGATACCCATAGCTCTAGCCTGCTTTATTATTAAACCCGCTTCATTGTAATAGCCAGGGATAAAGATAACATCAAAATCCTGCCCTGTTACGCTAGTTAATATAGCATTAAAATCAGTATCGCCTTTAACATATGCGAGCTCTGATACTACAGTTCCACCACCTGCTGTAAAGGTGCGATTAAAGTTTTCTGCAAGTCCCTTTCCATAGTCACTTGAGTTGTCCTTAATTATGATTGCCTTTTCTTTCTTAAGATTATCAAGTGCAAAGTTAGCCATGGCAGTTCCTTGATATGAGTCAGTATAGCAAATACGGAAGGCGTATTCCTTAAGATTACCTGATTCATCTATTGTTACATTGTCAGCTGTTGCAGAACCAGAAGCCACTGGGATTTTGTTGTCAATAGCTACTGGGATTGTAGAATTAAAGCTGCCAGATGTAGCAGGCCCCATTATTGCAACAACCTTGTCTTGGTTAATAAGCCTTGTGGTTAATGTCATAGCAGTTGATTCTTCGGACTTGTTGTCATACTTAACAGCTTCTATCTTTTTACCATTTACGCCACCAGCTTTATTTATCTCTTCGATAGCTAGCTCTATTCCTTCAACAGAGCTCTGACCATAGGTAGCTACCTCACCGGTAAGCTCATAGTTAATTCCAACCTTAATTACATCATCTGTCTTGGAATTATTGCATCCAGCAAATAAGGCGAATATCATTATAAGTACTAATCCTATACTAAGCTTTTTCATTTTCTTCTCCTCCAGAATTTATTTATAAAATGATACTATACATGTTGATGAACGTCAAGCACTTTAGCAAATTAAACTAGTAAATTTTATTATTTATATACCTTTACCACTTTTAAAGCTTTTATCTTATGCACTTTATTAGGTTTAAGTGGTGTTATCCTATAATAAAAGGCCCTAACATGACTCACTAGTAGTCATCTTAGAGCCCTTATATATAGTCTATGCATCTTGTGCTTTAAGTTGAAGGTAAGCTTTAAGTTTTTATAGAATCTAAATTATATGATTATCTTATTCTACCCTACTTTGTCTTAAGGATAGCAGCTTTGGGAAATGCTGCTTGGCTAGCCACTCCATCTCCGAGTCTCCTATGACTGTTGTTCTACCACCAGCATATTCAGTATCTATCCATTCTTTTATCTTGGCTATTCTTTCATCTCTTTTGTCAATTCTATCGTCTCCCTTTAAGGAAAAATAGTTATTTAGCCAACCTGCTATACCAGCTGCTCCAGAATGGGCGTCAATCATTATCACTGGAGGGCGACCAAGTATAGTGGCTGTATCAAATATATTATATATCTCCTCATTTTTTAATAGGCCATCTGCATGTATACCAGCTCTTGTTGCATTAAAGGCTCTACCTACAAAGGGAGTCCTAGGCGGAATCTCATAGTTTAACTCGTTTTCGAAGTATTCTGCTATCTCAGTTATTACCTTTAAATCCATCCCATCACTTGTACCCCTAAGCTGTGTGTACTCCATAACCATAGCCTCTAGAGGGGTATTACCTGTTCTCTCTCCAATCCCCAGTAGAGAAGTGTTTATGGCACCTGCTCCATAGAGCCATGCTGCTGTTGAGTTGCTTACTGCCTTATAAAAGTCGTTATGTCCATGCCATTCTACCCACTCTGATGGTACTTCTCCATAGTTGATAAGGCCATATATAATTTGAGGAACACTGCGTGGCAAGGCTACACCTGGTATGCTCACTCCTAAACCTAAGGTGTCACAGGCCCTTATTTTCACTGGCATCTTTGCCTCTTTTGATAATTCCATTAGCTTGTTTACAAAGGGAAGTACAAAGCCATAAAAATCTGCACGCGTTATGTCCTCAAGATGGCACCTTGGTATTATACCAGCATCAAGAGCAGAGGAAACAATCTCTAGATACATACTCATAGCCTGAGACCTGTTCATTTTTAGCTTCTTGAATATATGGTAATCCGAACAAGAAACAAGTATACCTGTCTCCTTTATCCCTATATCCTTTACTAGTTGGAAATCTTCCTTTTTAGCTCTAATCCAGGCTGTAACCTGGGGGAAGTCATATCCCTTTTCCATACACTTTTCAACTGATTTTCTGTCTACCTCTGTGTATAAAAAGAACTCACTTTGCCTTATCACGCCACTACCATTATCAAGCTTGTGCAAGAGATCAAAAAGATGAGAGATCTCTTCTGTAGTATATGGAGATCTAGATTGCTGGCCATCTCTAAAGGTTGTATCTGTAATATAGAGCTTTTCTGGTATGTTCATTGGAACAATTCTATGATTGAACACCAGCCTTGGGACCTCATTATATGGATATATATTTCTAAATAGGTTGGCCTCATTAACCTCCCGAAATTGGAACTCAATCTCCATCATTCTGCTTTTCTCATTAAACTTTACGTTCATCTACATCCTCCTATTTAATCCTAGTCTTTATAACACAAAAGCGATCTTACCAGTAGGTAAAAATCGCTTTAAAGGCATATAATATACTTCCCTTCAAAGCTTCCGAGGTTAGCTGTCGGATTCGGACTGAAAAGGATAGCCCTACCAGATTTCTCCGGATTCACCCCAATTGAATGGTTCCCCCGTATTCTACACCTTTAGTGTAGAAACTCAGCATTAACTATTTCTATTTTTTATATTATATTATATTCCTGACTGCTAGTCAAATTTTACTAGCAATTTCCTTTTATATTTTTAATGTAGACAAACAGTTTTTATGATAGAAGGGCTCTGTCATTCGCAAATTCTTCGCCACTAACCTTGCCAAATCTATCTAATAGGACTTCAACTGTTAACTTCTTTTTATCTTCTCCATTTATATCTAATATTATCTGACCCTCATGCATCATAATAAGTCTGTTTCCATGCTTTATAGCGTCGCGCATGTTATGCGTAACCATCATGGCGGTTAGATTATGTTCTTTTATAATCTGGTCAGTTATCTCAAGGACCTTTTTTGCTGTTTTAGGGTCAAGGGCAGCTGTATGCTCATCTAATAGTAAAAGCTTTGGCTTTTTTAAGGTAGCCATTAGAAGGGTCAAGGCCTGACGCTGACCATTGGATAAAAGTCCCACCTTTGTAGTCATCCGTTCTTCTAGTCCTAGACCCAAGGTCTTTAGCTGTTCCTTGTACAGGCTCCTTTCCTTGTTGGAAATGCCCCACGAAAGGCCTCTTTTCTTGCCTCTCCTGTAGGCCAAGGCTAGGTTTTCCTCTATCCCCATATTAGAAGCAGTACCCATCATTGGATCTTGGAAGACTCTACCTAAGACTGTGGCACGCTTGTGTTCAGGCAGGTTTGTAACGTCAGTATTTTCTATAACTATTGATCCCCTATCAATGGGATACACACCAGCGATACAGTTTAGGAGGGTGGATTTTCCTGCACCGTTGCCTCCAATTATGCTTATAAAATCGCCCTGCCGAACATGTATACTTGTATTTATAAGGGCTTCCTTTTGGTTACAAGTACCTGAGTTAAATGTTTTATATAATCCATTTACTATAAGCATATCAATCTACCCCCATTGAGGATTTTTTCAAGGTCTGTAGGTATTCCTTGAAAATTGGTAAGGCCAAGGCAATGGCTACGGTAATTGCTGTAAATAGCTTAAGGTCATTTGCAGGCATACCTAGTTTAAGAACAAAGGCTATTATCACACGGTAAATAACTGCTCCTAAGACTAGGGAGATAAGCTTGCTTAAAAAGCCATTCCTTGAGAATAGCACTTCTCCTATTATTACTGAGGCAAGCCCTATTACTATGGAGCCTGTTCCCATTTGTATGTCAGCAAACCTTTGGCTCTGAGCAATGAGTCCACCACTGACTGCCACAAGGCCATTGCTAAGTACTAGGCCTATCACTATGGTAAGGTCAGTATTCACACCCTGGGCCCTTACCATGTGGGGGTTGTTGCCTGTAGCCCTAATAACGCTGCCGATTTCAGTGCCAAAGAACCAATACAGTATTGCCACCAGTATAGACACACATATAAGGCCTACTACAATAGCAGCATTGTTTTGATTAAGCCCCATGGCCTGAAAGGGCATATAAACAGTTTCAGCCCGTATAAGTGAAAGGTTTGATGTACCCATAATTCTTAAGTTTACAGAGTACAAGGCTATCATGGTTAAAATACCTGATAGCAGGGCTGGAATCTTTAGTTTGGTATGAAGAATTCCTGTAAATAGGCCAGCTAACATACCCCCAAAGAAGGCCAAAATTATAGCCAGGTATGGATTAACGCCCCCTGTTAAGGCCTTTGCTGCAATCGCTGCCCCCATAGTAATACTGCCCTCAACAGTCAGGTCAGCTATGTTCAGTATACGGTATGTTATATATACCCCTATGGTCATTATTGCCCATAGTAGACCAAGGGATATGGCACCTGTAATAATTTGAAGCATTATATTTCACCCGTCTCTAGTTTTATTCGCTACCTACAATATAGTCTTTATACTTGTCTGGTATATCAATACCTATTGCTTCTGCTACATCTTTGTTTATTGCATAATCAAACTTTTCTAGTGTCTCTATGGGCATTTCCTCGATCTTTGCTTTTCCGCTTAGGACTCTAACTGCCATTTTTCCTGTTTGATAGCCCAAATCATAGTAATTTATACCCAAGGTTGCAAGACCGCCGCCCTTTACCATGTTGGATTCACCACAAACTACAGGCGTTTTTGACTCTACAGTTACACCATATACTACAGGCATTGCTGATGCAAAGACGTTGTCAGTTGGAATATAAATACCATCACATTGTGTAACTATTGATTGGGTCGCCTGCTGGATCTCGTTGGTGTTTGTAACAGTAACCTCTACATAGTCTAGGCCCTTGCCCTCTATTACATCCTTTGCGATCTGAGCCTGTAGGACAGAATTATCCTCACTTGATGTATAAAGGACTCCTAAAGTCTTTATATCTGGTTTCAGTTCGATCAAAAGCTCTATCTGCTCTTTTATAGGGTTCATGTCAGTAGTACCGCTTACATTAGTTCCAGGCTTTTCGTTTGAATTTACTAGTCCTGCTACCTCATAGTCTGTTATTGCAGTCCCTAATATGGGTATTTCGGTAGTCTTGCCAGCTATGGCCTGGGCTGCATCTGTTGCTATGGCCAAGACCATATCTACCTTGTTACCTACAAAGCGATCACTAATTGTGGACAGATTGTTTTGATCCCCTTGACCATTGTGATAATCAATTTTAATATTCTCACCGTCTACATAACCTTCGTCTTTTAGGGCATCTATGAAACCATTTCTAGATGCATCCAGGGCTGGGTGGTCTGCTAGTTGTATTATACCTATCTGTATTGTGTCCCCACCACCCTTGCAGCCTACTGCTAATAAGGTTAGCAATAAAACTATTATGACTACTAATGCTTTTTTCATGATTTTACCCCCTTAAATATTAATTTCTGTACATAAATTCGTTTTTAATCTGGTCTAACTAATTGGGTACTAAAAAACCCCTGTTATATTAACAGGGGCGATTATATCGCGGTACCACCTTGTCTTCGTTGTAAAACAACCTCAGTGAACAACCATCATTGTTCCTCCTAGCTCACGGTAGGACTCCGACACAGCCTACTCGGTATTTAATAATACCTTTTAGTGTGTAGCTCTTAGGATGAATTCGCGGGTCCTAACTCTGCTCTCATCTCACCAATCGAAAGCTCTCTGTTGAATCGGTTTCCCGTTACTAGTTCCTAGTCATTGCTTTTGAATAAATAGATTTAATTTTTAATTATTATACTCACAAGAAAAGTGTTTGTCAACAATTATTCTATATATATTAATATTTATGCCCTATTTAGCTTTAAGTTGTATGTACTATCATATGCAATTTATCTATTTCTTTATAAAGACCTGTCCTATATGCTTGTAATTCTTTATACTATACCGGTTTTTTCCTTAAGCAAGCCCACAAATTTGTTAGCCAAATCCTTGTCTTTTGTAGGTATTACTATCTGACTATCAAGGTTGGTTGTCAAAATTACTCTATTAATGGCAAGTAGTCTCTTTCTTTTGATCTCTTTTATATTTTTTATGGGTATTTTTAATGATTTAACCCTTCTTTTCATAAATTTAAAGTACTGAGTCCTTGTTTCTATCTCAATCATAGTAGAGTTCAACTCTGCCTTTGTTTCAATAGACCTTATCTTAAGTAATAAAAAACTGTTTACCCAACTAAACATAAAGCTGGTTACTTGGCAGTTATTGCATACTTCAGCCTGTGCGCTGTTCATCCTGCTATGCCCCCTGAGTGATAGTTTTTCGACAAATGTTATCGAATCTCGTAGAATATTGTAGAAATATGTATTGATTATATGACCGCTTCCTATATTAGTCAATAGCTTATTACAAATAGTAAATTTTTTTAATAAGTATTTAATAAATTGTTAATAATTTATAGTCCTAAAGCCTATAGACTTTGTGGTATACGTAGCTTTTAACATACAAAGCCTGTCATTTTGTCTGCTTTCACCTGCAAAATCTTATTCTCTATTTAGGGTAAAAATATAAAAGAACACACTTTTCTAAGATTAGTAAAAGTGTGTTCTTTTATGTATTTGGACTCACTGAATAATACAAGGGTGCAAAATCAACGATTTCTGATTTTTCATTAGGAATTCTACTTAACCATATAGAGTGTTGGCAAGACAATAGCGTGTTCTTCGGCTTCGTCATCGTGTCTCCATGCCACAACAAAACGGATCTCGGCATTTTGAATTCGATATCCTTTGCTGGTAAGCACTTCCAACTGCTCTTGCGCTTTTTTAGACAGCTTAATGAGCCTTTTCTTCGTACCACTATCATCATATGACAGATAAGAGCCGTCCGCATACAGCGGTTCGCCACTTTGCAGAGAGAGGATCTTTGCTTTTCTGCCTTTAAAGAAATCCAACACAACATCCTTGTGGCCAAACTGCAGAACGATCTCGTTGGGTTCGGGATATAGTGTCATATCTTGCTGATAGGAAACACCGAGCAGAGGTTTGCCTTCCATGAAGTTACCATAATAGTGAACGGATAGATCACTCTTGGCTCGGGTGAGCGCAACATACAACACACGCTTGGCGCTATCCTTGGTGCTATCATACTGATTCAGCATTAAGTAGACCTGATCAAATTCACGACCTTTCGCCTTGTGCATCGTCGATACCAAAATTGTGTTTTTTGCATCTTCGATGAAATCATCGTAGTTGGATTCGTGAATAAACTCAACCAAATCAGACCGGTACTTAGTTTTGTTAGTGGCGGCGAATGTTTCCAACATCTTCATGCAAATACTGAGGCAAGAACTTTTGCTGTAAACGGCATTTAGTTCATTGATCGCCTTCGTCCATGCATTATCGGAAATAGTGGGGACATTACATTTGCCCAGTGCCTTCATGAAGAAACGAATCTCTGCAAGATTGAAAAGGTCAAATCCATTATTTGTTTGAATCAATCTGGCAGAAATGTTATTCCGGATCAACAGACCCATAACGCGCAATGCTTCTTCATTCGTTGCAGTCAACACGCAAGCAGTGCCACCATGGTAGTGACGTATGATATCTTCAACAATCGACACTTCCAAGTTTTGAGAACGGTGCTTTGTGATACGAACAGAACCCTGCTCTGTTTGAATGGCTTTCAGTGGATTCGTTTTCATGCGCTGCGCCAGTGTGGATGCAAAGCTGTTTGCCATTGAAACGATCAGCCGTTTGCTTCGGTAGTTATCCAATAGTTCATACCGGGCAGCACCGTAAGTATCAATAAAGTCCTTCATGTGCTGCGAGTCGGAGCCACGGAATTCATAGATATTCTGATCGTCATCGCCTACTGCAATAACGCGCATATCTTCGTTTCGCTGCATCAGCGCATGGATCAATGCTGCTTCGTGCTGGTCCATATCCTGCGCCTCGTCAATCACAATAACATTCTTTGTGATGCGGCCAATTTCCACCTCTCTGCTTTCAATCATCTTTGCGGCACGCTGGACGATATCCGCAGAGTCTTCCAGACTGCCGATTTTACCGAGCAAGTCAAAGCAGTATGAGTGGAAGGTCTTGATTTCGACATAATGCGCAGCGTTACCGATTAGGCTAATCAACCGCTGCTTGAATTCGGTTGCAGCAGAACGGGAGAATGTCAGCATCAGCAACTGCTCGTGCTTGATATCCTCCAGCAGAAGCAAAGAGGCCAGCTTATGTACAAGTACCCGTGTTTTTCCACTTCCGGGACCGGCTGCAACTACAATGTATTTGGACGCATCATCATCCACGATCTTTAACTGCGTTTCGGACAATTCGCTGAACAATTTATCATACTTACCTGGCGTAATATTGCGATTGATTTCGCCAAGGCGCGTTCCTTTGAAGTATTTAGCGATAAACTGGCGGTATTCCATGAAGAAGTAATCGTTGACAAAGGTCAATGCGTCCTCATAGTTGCGAACCATCATGTGAGCATATTCACCGACGATGTGGATCTGCTGGATCTTCAGCTTGTAATACTCGTTGAGCTGCCGATAGTCATCCTGCTTGTAGCGGATCTTGTTATCCATAACAAGACGCCGCAAGTGAAGTCCACTGTACAGCACCAGGAAGCCACCTTCCAGATCCATGGCGCCAATCTTGGCAAGATACAACAGCGCATTTTGCACATCTTCCATGGATGCCTCGAAACTATCCATGCGGATCTCGTCGCGATCATTGAATGCCTGCCGGATTTTCATTAAAGAAAATACTACAGGGACATTTTCGCCAGCGCTTTGTGTTTCTGCAGCCAGTTCAAAGAGATACAGCACAATGAAATGAGCCAAATCAATCCGTTGTTGGTATTGCCGTTTCATAGTGGGCATATCAATCACAGGACACATAATGGTCTTGGCATCTGCAACATTGACATCCTTTTTGACATACCGACGAATCGTCCAGTAGTAAATAATTGTTTTGATATCTTTGATGGTTGCTTTGTCGATTCCTGCGTGAATCGCATCATCATTAACTTCTTTATACGAGAAATCAGATGGCGTGACCAGCAGACGATCGATCAGGAAAGATTCAAGCTTAGCGAAACGTGATACAATCTGTGCGGATTTGTTTTTACTGTCTGCCCTGCGGATAAATGCGGAAAGGTCCATAGAATCAGCTAACAGGCCTTCTTCGCGCAGCAAGTTGATGGAGGCAACAACATCCTCTTTTTCCAATCCAAGTTTGTCAGCCAAGTAATCGATGCGGGCTTCCGCATCATCGTTACCTGCCTTGGAGATGCTGCGGCTGGAAATCAACGATTTCATAATACGTTTGGCATTTTGCCGCTGCTGATCATTAAAACGCTGAGATTCCTCCAAACGGGCCGCTGCCTCCGCCATGCTATCAACCAGGATGCTGGTAGCATAGATTCTAGGCACATTCTTGCCCCGCTCCACATAACCGGCATTCTCCAATGCCGCAATAGCAGTGCGCACACGGGTTTCTACATCGGCGGTAGTATCATCCCAGCCTGCCTGCCGCGCGATTTCCAGCGCAGATCGGCTGACCGTCGGATGGATTCGTGTCAGATCCTTAATGGCTTTCCAAACCTGCTGGATCTCGCTCATACTGAGCTTGGTTTGATTCAGCAAAATAAAATGCTTGTCCAGGTCTTCGTCGTTGAATAGCACAAAGCAATCTGCCTGTAACGATTGGTCACGGCCGGCACGGCCTGCTTCCTGAACATAGTTTTCCAAAGAATCGGAAATGTCGTAATGCACAACAAGACCAACATCTTTTTTATCAACACCCATGCCAAAAGCAGAGGTGGCAACAATGATGCGTACCTGGTCTTTCAGAAACGCCTCTTGGTTGGCAACCTTTTCGCTGCTTTCCATCTTGCCGTTATACGGAAGCGCTGGGAAACCATCGTCTGTCAGTTTCTGCGCAATCTGGTGCGTTCTCTTAACACGGGACACATAGACGATAGTGGGACAATTCTTTTGCTGGATCAGGTTACGAAGTTCTGCATATTTCTCATCATCATTTTCTTTGTAGATAACGGAATAGTGCAGATTGGTTCTGGAGGCGTTCGTGGTATACAATTCGAGATCAATATCCAGCTTTTGCTTGAAATACTCGCAGATATCACTGATGACCTTCTGCTTGGCCGTAGCGGTAAAGCAGGAAATTGCAATCCGATCTTTCTGATTCTTTTTCTCTTGCAGATTGCGAATAAAATCCCCGATGTACAGATAGTCCACACGGAAATCTTGACCCCAAGCAGAGAAACAGTGAGCTTCGTCGATAACAAAGCGAACAACATTCCGGGAAAGAAGCAATTTTTCGATAGAGTTGGAGCGCAGAGATTCCGGAGAAATGTAGAGAATAGAGGCTAGACCACTCTCGACTCGTTCCATCGCTTCTGCCCGCTCAATGGGGCTCAGCAGACCGTTGATCGTTACTGCATCCGCGATTCCTCGTTCGGCCAGGTTGTCCACCTGGTCTTTCATCAAGGATTGAAGCGGAGAAATAACAACGGTCAAACCGCGTGCAGTTTCACCTGCAATCAACGCAGGCAGCTGGAAGGTGATGGATTTGCCACCGCCGGTGGGAAAAATAGCCAGCAAGGATTTTCCTTGCACAGCTGCGCGGGCAGCATTTTCCTGCAAGGGTTCGCCGTTATAGGTTCTGAAGGAATCAAAACCAAAGATATCCTTCAACCGTGCCCGCACATCCAGTTTCCGGCTGCAGTATTCGCAACCATCTTCGCAAGGCGTGCTGCGAAGCAGACGGATGACATTGTTGATCCGGGGATAGTTACGCAGTACCCATGCTGGCGTGACAGAATGGCGGTCATTGGTGTTGATCAATGCCAGGGTATATGCCAGTTCAACGGGCACTTTGCGGATCAGCAAAGCGATGTCTGCGCTGGTACAAATCTTGCCATGGAAATAATCACGAATTGCTCGTTCCGGATCCAACAGAGGAGCTTTGTTCAGATAGTGGAAAAAGCCATAAAATTGCTTGGTGTTGCCCAACAGAGAACAAAAAATCTGCTGCAACTTACGAGGGAGTCTGCGGTAGGCGCTAATTTCATCATCAAACAGTGCTTTTGCTTTTACGGAATCGTTCAGCGGATTGTTGACAGAATCGGATTGCAGTTTGTCATCCTTCACTAATGCGTGATACGGGCGCATGGGGAAGAGAAGAGGAGAAAGGCACAGTGTGTCAATAGCGATGTAATTTGGAATCGCAGCCGCAATGTGCTCATTCATATACTGCAAATCATGTGCAATGATATTATGGCCGCAGACATAGCGGTGTCCTCTGATAAAGGCGCTAAAAGTTTTTGGGGAGGGATTATGTAGTTTTGTGCCATCGTCACGAAGCGCGCCAATGTCAAGAATCTGTTTGGTTTCCGGGTTGATCTCTGTGTCAAAGAAAACGATCTTGCTCAAGTACATATTCCTCCCTTCTTGGCTAGAATAACGGCATATAATTACCACAAGTATAACGAGATACGTACATAAAAGCAAGATTCTCTATGAAATATCGCCCTATTTGTGATAATATTGGAGAAAATACTCAATGGAGGTGTACATATGACAGAACTCGAGACCATCCAACGGGCGAAAATGTATATGGACAAGCTTGCAAAAGGAATTAATCCCATAGATGATACCCCAGTACCAGAGAACGATGCCATCAATAATGTTCGACTTTCAAAGTGTTTTGCCTTTGTCTCGGATGTTTTAAAAAGGATTGTTGAAAATGGCGGTATGCCTCAGCCTGCTGCGATTGCTTCTGCAAAAGCGGCCTTCTATTTGCCTGAATTACGTAAGAGGGAATTCGCGTTTTCTGATGAACCTATTCCCATCAGCGAAATTGCCAAGCGGATCAATTCGCTGATAGATGTGAATGCTATGGATAAAATCACTTATCAGCAAATTCGGGCGTGGTTGGCTACTAATGGCATACTTGAAGATGCCGCCACCATCAGTGGAGGGCGTACTAAACATCCTACCGAATTAGGAAAGAGCATGGGCATCTTCGTTGAGAAAAGAACTGGTGCTGACGGCGAATATCAGGTTGTTCTTTATAACAGAAGTGCTCAGCAATTTATTCTCGACAATATAGAAGCAATGAGTCCTATGCGCATAGTTACAGAATCGCCTGAAATGCGCGGGAAGCCGTGGACCAAAGAGCAAGAAAAACAATTGATTGATATGCATAACAATGGGGTGCCGATTCCGAAAATTGCTTATGCTATGCAGCGAAGTAGTTCTGGTATCCGCAGTCGCTTGAAAAAGCTCGGTTTGATTACTGATTATTCTGATAAGGGATAATGCTGTAGATTCCCTACAAATTATAGGTAAACCTGCCAAGTGGAGTGGTTCCAACTGGCAGGTTTCGTTGTGCAGAGCAGTGTTACATACCTCAAAAGAGGAATCCTAGTTAGATTACTTCTGCTTGCCTTTATTCAACTCCATCATCAGCTGTGCACCGTAATGAAGGCCGTCAAGGAAGGCCTTGTACTCGTATGCCGTACAGAGGCGGCAGCATAGGTTGAAAACAGCGTTGTTGTCATCCAGGGATATGCTTTCCAACAGGGCATCCAATTCTTTGAAGCCGTTCCGTATATCCGGGGGATCGGATTCGTGAGATTCCTGGTAGGCCCGGTACAGTTGATCTAGGACAGTTTTACAATCCGGATCGCCGGTGTCAAATGGGTATGTTCGCATATAGTGCTGTAGCAGATTTATGATTGATCGCAAGTGTATCACCTCCCCAAAGTGTGTGTGATGTTAACTCCGGTGGCGGCTGTTTTCAAGTGGCTAATCTGCCCAGATTTCTTGTTTTCTATTGTGATAACGATACGGAAGAAAACGGACTTATATATAGATATATCTTCTTCCCTCTTACGAGGGGGAGGACTCCGTGTGTAGGGAAGGGCTAAAAGCCTGCCCTTCCCCACACGAACCCCGGAGTAAAAGGGATTTCCTCCATGTCAAAACTTAATATCGTTATGTTTTTGCGTCTGCCGGAAACGGTGGGCGCTTTTTTTCGTTTTCCCACCCCCAGGGGGAGTCAAATCTCTACAACCTTTTCCCTTGGTAACGGTGCCGGGGGCGTATGTAAAAAATCGCGGAAGTATTGGGTGGAATAGGCCCCGGAGAAAAAATAGATTTAATTTTTCAAAACACCCCATCAAAATGCCCTCATTTTCTGGGTATGCCGAAGGAGGTAACTTTCAACGGAGAAAAAATCAGATATTTTTTCCAAAAGACACTATACAAACCGGCCCCTTTTTCTGCGAATGGCGAAGGAGGTCACACACCGGTCTCCAAGGAGACCATCACCAATCAACAAAACAAAGGAGGAAAACACATGATTAGAAGAATTTTCTACGGTGGTAAACCCAGGTTGTCCGCTAAAGACACCGACAGCTTCTCCCGTGGCAATTACAAATGTCAAATGCTGCTCCAGACCAAGAAGGGGCAGCCTGTGGCGATCTCTCAGCACCAGGACAGGGACATCTGGAAAGTGCAGCATGGTTTCAGTACCGTGGTGTTCGCCACAAAGGGAGAGGCCCTGGCTTACTGCAAGGATCGCTTTCTGGATTTGGATGGACAGGCGGTGTAAGCCATGACCGAGATCCGATATTACCCCCTCATCGACTGCGACACTGAGGGCACGGAGAAGGTGGCCATGTTCCCCACCCTGGAGCGAGACACCGTCATGGCCACGAGCAAGATGTGGCTGGAGGAAATAGTTCCCCATTACTTCCGACTCCGCATCCGTCCAGGTGTCAGCACCAACGGCATTACCATTCGCTGCCCCCGCTGTGGCAATGCTCTCAGAGCGATCAGCGCACCCATCAATGAAACCAAGCATGAACTGTATGTCTGCAGCCACTGCACCCACAAGTAAGGAGGAAATAACTATGACACACACCATCACTCAGAATTACCTGCAGGAGTATTTCGACAAGCACGATTCCATCATCATGTACAAGCCTGACGGCACTCCAATCACCTTCACCAAGGTTTATGAGCCTGTCCTTGTGGTGAGTCCCCATGAATCCTATCGATTCACAACCCATGAGAAACTAACCGCGTTCTGCAATAAACACCACATCAGCACCCATCCCACCATCACCATCGACTAAGGAGGATATGAACATGATCACCAAGGACTACTTCGAAAAGCAGCTGAAGAAGCAGGAAACGCTGACCGTGTACGCTTATGACAATGTACCTCACACCATCGTCAAGAAGTACCACATCACCACCGCCCCCGACAACCGGATGCGCTTCAAGCTGGATTGTAAGGATCTGGAAGATTACTGCCACCGGATGGGCATCACCCTGAAACCCAAGAAGTAATACAAAGGAGGAATTATTTATGAATACCTATACCAAAATGCTGCCCCAGATTCAGAGCAAGGAATATGATACCTTCCTCTGGAATGCACTGCGTGGCAGACACAACCCCGGCAATACCAGTATCGACCTCTCTGTCAGCGCCGCTCCTCTTTCCGCCACCAGCCAGGACAAGTACGGTGCCGCCGTAAAGAAGGAAAGTCTGTTCCGCAATCTGGCCACTACCATCCTGGCATACGAGCAGGAATACAGCATCAAGACCACCCAGACGGAGAATGTGTCGGTCTGGGTATCTGAGGGCGGCTCTGTCACTGTCACCGATGGCATGGATGACTTTGGTGAGATCACCCTGGGTCGTCACAAGTTGGTGTCCACATTCACTCTGGAGAACTCTTTCGTACAGGACAACAGCTTCCTCATCGAAGACCATATTGTTTCCCGCCTGGCTCAAAATCTCGGCAGAGCGGAGGACGAGGCCTTCATCACCGGTACCGGCGAAAATATGCCCACCGGTATTCTTGCAGAGAACGGCGGTGCTGACATTGGTGTGACCACCGCTGCACTGACCTACGAGGATGTAGTGAAGCTGTTCTTCTCTGTAAAACCCAAGTACCGCCGCAGAGGTGTCTGGGTCATGAACGATGAGACCGCCTATGCTCTGCGCACCATCAAGGATGCAAATGGTAACTATATCTGGAACCACGCCAATGACACCATCCTAGGTAAGCGTGTATACATCTCCGAGTTCATGCCAGGTGCTGATTCCGGCAGCAAGCCCATCGCCTTTGGTGACTTCCGGTACTACTGGATCGTGAACAGATCTCCTGTACAGATCCGTCCCTTGGTGGAAAAGTACATCCACATCGATTGCATCGGCTACCGAGCCTATGAGTTCCTGGACGGAAAGCTTACCCGTCCCGAGGCCATCAAGGTCATGAAGATCAACTGATCACCGCCGCCGGGAGGGGGCAACTCCTCCCGGCACACAGAAAGGATATAGCAATGACATATAAAACCATGAATCAGATCAACTTCCTGGCATCCCATGGCATGGGGTATCAGCGGATCGCCGAGCAGTTGGGTCTTTCTCCCAACACGGTCAAATCCCATTTACAGCGCCATCCTCCTCAGGCGGGATTGGTTCTGTGCCATCACTGTGGCCAGCCCGTTCCTCAGAGCCAGGGCAGAAAAGAGAAACAGTACTGCAACGATCAGTGCCGCATGGCCTACTGGAACAGCCACCAGGATGAGGTGAACAAGCAGGCCTTTTATGCCTTGTCCTGTCAGCACTGTGGAAAGGAGTTCGTCAGCTATGGTAACCGCAACCGGAAATACTGCAGCTGCCTCTGTTATGCCAACGCCAGAAAGAAAACAGCTTGAGGATCTGCTATCCCGGCTGATGCGGTACAAGGTCAGCACCACGGTTCTGAAATCATTACTTGGGGAATCGGACTACGTAAAGCCTGCGATATATTGGCCCGTAAATACGGCCTATCTTTGTGCAGTATATTCCGTTGATATGACTTGCTATTTCCCCCTATAAGAGCGAACATACACTACCCGCTTAATGATACAAAGGAGGGAAATTATGAAACGGGTCATAGAAAGAACCATACTTCCGACGCAGCCGATCCCCAAACTGACCAGGGTGGCGGCATACGCGAGAGTGTCCTCCAGTAAGGATGCCATGCTCCATTCGTTGTCCGCCCAGGTCAGTTACTACAACCGCATGATCCAAAGCCATCCCGGTTGGATCTTCTGCGGTGTGTATGCCGACGAGGCGTTAACCGGCACCAAGGACGCAAGAGACCAGTTCCAACGGTTGCTTGCGGATTGCCGGGTCGGAAAGGTGGATCTGATCATCACCAAGAGCATATCCCGGTTTTCCCGGAACACCGTCACCTTACTGGAAACAGTACGGGAACTGAAAGGTCTGGGGGTGGATGTCTACTTCGAAGAGCAGAATATTCACTCCCTCAGTTCAGATGGAGAACTGATCCTCACCATTTTGGCGTCTTACGCGCAGGAGGAAAGCCTCTCCGCCAGTGAAAATCAAAAGTGGCGGATACGGCACAATTTCAGAAACGGAATACCCTGGAACGGAACGATGCTTGGCTACCGCTATGATAGCGGCACTTTGGTGATTCACCCGGAAGAGGCAGCGGTGGTACGGCAGATCTTCAGCAGCTACCTGGACAGTATGGGTGTGATCGCCATCGCCAAGATGCTCAACAGCCTGGGTGTCCCCTCCCGGTTTGGAAATCCGTGGAGCCAAAGCAGTGTTTCCCGTGTTCTCCGCAATTATGCCTACACCGGAAATTTGCTACTCCAAACGACCTACCGGGAAAACCACCTTACAAAGTGCCGACGACAAAATAACGGGGAGTTTCCGCAATACCACATAACAGATGCCCATGAAGAAATCATCCCCCTGGAGCAATTTAACGCCGTGCAGGAGGAGATAAAGCGGCGGGCAGAAAAGCACAGCCGCCCCGGCGTTACTCCTAACTCTTATCCCTTCTCCGGGAAACTTGTCTGCGCCGGCTGTGGCAAGCACTACCGCAGAAAAATCACCAAGACCGGGCCGGTTTGGATTTGCGGTACTTTCAACACCTGGGGCAAAGCGGCCTGCGCCTCCAAGCAGATTCCGGAAAGCACTCTCGTTTCGGTGGTGGAAGAACTTCTTGGCAGTATGGATGCCTTTCCCGGTGAAATAACGGGAGTAAGAGTGGAGAATGGAAATCAACTGGTATTTCTTTATGCCGACGGCAAAGAATGCGTTAAACGATGACAAGACCGTTCCAGGACGGAAAGTTGGACAGATGAGAAGAAAGAAGCCGCAAGAAGAAAGCGGTTAGAGAGGAGAAGCACGGATGGCTAAGAATATCACGGTGATCCCGGCTACACGGAATCAGCACACCGGCATCCCCACCACAACCAAGTACAAACGCCGTGTGGCCGGTTATGCCCGTGTGTCAACCGACAGCGAAGAACAGCAAACCAGTTACGAGGCCCAGGTGGACTACTATTCCCGGTACATCCGATCCAACCCGGAATGGCAGTTTGTGGAGGTTTACACCGACGAGGGTATCTCCGCCACCAACACCAAAAAGCGAGACGGCTTCAACCGCATGATCCAGGATGCTCTAGACGGCAAGATCGATTTGATTCTGACCAAGTCGGTCAGCCGCTTTGCTCGCAATACCGTGGACAGCCTTACCACCGTCCGCAAGTTGAAGGATGCCGGTGTAGAGGTCTATTTTGAGAAAGAAAACATCTGGACATTAGACAGCAAGGGTGAGTTGCTAATCACTATCATGTCCTCCCTGGCACAAGAGGAGAGCCGATCCATCTCTGAGAATGTCACCTGGGGTCAGCGGAAACGGTTTGCTGACGGCAAGGTTACGATGCCCTACCGATCCTTCCTTGGTTAACGCAAGGGTGCCGATGGCGCACCGGAAATCGTACCGGAGGAAGCCGAAATCGTAAAGCGGATCTACGCACTGTTTATGCAAGGCAAGACCACCGGCGCCATTGCGAAAACCCTCACCGCAGAGGGCATCCCCACACCCGGCGGCAAGCAGAAATGGGCGGTTTCCACCATTGAGAGCATTCTGAAGAATGAGAAATACCGGGGAGACGCTATTCTGCAGAAAACCTTTACAGTAGACTTTCTGCAGAAGAAAATGAAACCCAACGAGGGCGAGGTGCCCCAATACTATGTACAGAACAGCCACCCGGCCATTATTGAGCCGACAGAGTGGGATTTGGTGCAGGCAGAGATGGCTCGGCGTAAGGAACTGAAACAGCGGTACAGTTGCCACAGCGTATTTGCCTCGATGATCTTCTGCGGAGAATGCGGTGGGTATTACGGTTCTAAAGTGTGGCACTCCACTGATAAATACCGCCGGGTGGTATGGCAATGCAGCGATAAGTTCAAGGGTGACCATCGCTGCGGCACACCCCACTTGACGGAATCTCAGATCCAGGAATTGTTCCTTCGGGCATTCGGCAAAGCGGTATCCTTACGGGATATCATT
>Ga0209075_1000020_pt1 | contig 112235 bp, 90 predicted proteins | sample Stecom2011_FD_187523 | JGI IMG/M metagenome (GOLD analysis project Ga0209075, IMG submission 187523) | Agricultural soil microbial communities from Utah to study Nitrogen management - Steer compost 2011 (SPAdes) (version 2) | ecosystem: Environmental > Terrestrial > Soil > Agricultural land... | reverse complement strand
TGTGAGCCTTGTAACTCACCCTCAGGGTTATAAATACTTAAGCAATGTTCATCCAGCAACCCCGGTGGCAAGCTATCGTCTGGGGTGAGAGGAAACCATTTTTCATTGGGGTAATGCACGAACTCAGAATGGGCAATTTCTTGTCCAAAATATTGGTCGTTGTAGAAGAAATTACAGTTCAGCCGCTCAATAAACTCACCCAACGCTGAAGCTAACGCGGCTTCTTTGGTCGTGCCTTTACCATTAGTGAAACACATGGGTGAGGCGGCATCACGAATATGGAGCGACCAGACGTGAGGAACAATATTGCGCCACGATGCGATTTCAATTTTCATCCCCAAATCGGCTAGGATTTTGGTCACGTTGGCGATAGTTTGCTCTAGCGGTAAATCTTTCCCTTCGATGTAGGTCAACGAGCCATTTTCAGGCTGCCCCATCAATAGTGCTTGGGCATCCTCGTCGAGGTTTTCAACAACTTCGATTTGAAATTCGGGACCAGTTTGCACCACTTTCTTTACTGTACATCGGTCAATGGCTCGCAAGATACCTTGACGGTCTTTCTCGGAAATATCCTCAGGTAGCTCGACTTGGATTTTGAAAATCTGGTTATAGCGATCTTCAGGATCGACGATGTTGTTTTGTGATAAACGAATATGCTCCGTCGGAATATTGCGGGCAACGCAATAGACTTTGACGAAATAGGCGGCACACATCGCCGACGATGCGAGAAAGTAATCGAAAGGGCTCGGTGCCGAGCCATCACCTTTGTATCGAATTGGCTGGTCAGCGATGACCGTGAAGTCATCAAATTTCGCTTCAATACGTAGGTTGTCGAGAAAGTTAACTTTAATTTCCATGAGCTAATAACCGCAATTGGCAAAAAATAGCGGCTATTATCCCGTTTTTTAGCTGTAAAGTCTCCGATCTCGCGACAATTCTTTTAAGAATCGCTGTTCTTGTTCGGCTGGGTTTGAAATCCCAGTGCTTCACGCAGACCATTCGCAAATGCGACAAATTTCTCTTTCATGGTCCGTTTAACAGAAACCTCCAGCGAGCCTAACACCGAATAGCCAGTGATAGTAATGCGGGGGGCTTGCTTACCTGCCATATTAGGCACATCATTTTCTGACGAACCTATAATATCGAACATGCGTAGCGTTACGTTAACGTGCTCAGGCACAAAAATTTCGACACTACTGAGAATACTGGCAATCTTTACCTCAATATTTTGATGCTGGAAAATAGCATCGCTAAAATCCAACCGCGTAGAACCGAGTACCCCAACAATATTCAGTTTTTTGGGCACCACCCATTGCCCTTCACGACTATTGGAACCAATGATACTGAACAGTTTTTCCTCGTTGGAATCGCTGGCGGATTGATAATTCAAACTGAATGACCGCTCTTTTTTAGCGTCATAACTTTCGTCTGCTTCAAGGGGTAAGTCAGCGACCAAATCAATGAGCTGTTGGTGTGACTCAGATTTCATTGCATCGTCAAGGCGGCGCTCGAAGGCTTCGGCTGAAATAATGGCGTGACTGTAGTTAATGATCAGTTTATCAACGGTCTCTTCACGTACTTGTTCAATGGGGCGATCTTCTAATTTAACCGACATCTTGTTCTCCTCACTATTCTTATGATTACGTCGTATTACATGCAAAATTCAAGCCACAACAAAAATTGCATTTAAAACAATGTATTACATTATTGCTTGCGGTGTGAAAATGGCGCAATAGCAGAATGATTAGTGAAATTGCCTAACGCTCTCGTAAACTGTCATAATAGTAGTCTATTCTGCTGCCCGATAATGAGCAGCATGGCAGGTTGTGTTGGAGGAGTCATGAAAAAAGTTGCGGTAATTCTTTCTGGAAGCGGTGTGTTTGACGGTTCAGAAATAAATGAAGCTGTGCTCACATTATTACACCTAGCTAAGGCTGGTGCGAGTTATCAATGTTTTGCGCCTGATGCTGAGCAACCCCACGTCATGAATCATTTAACGGGTGAAATAGCACCAGAATCGCGCAACATGTTAGTGGAAGCGGCACGGATTGCGCGAGGAGAGGTCAAGTCTCTAGCAGAATTGGATGCAACCCAGTTTGATGCTTTGATCGTTCCAGGTGGTTTTGGCGCCGCTAAGAACCTCTGTAATTTTGCAGATAAAGGTGCTGAGTGTGAACTGATGCCGGTGGTTCGTGATGCTTGTGAGGCATTTAAGCAGCTTGGCAAACCTGCAGGTTATATGTGCATTGCGCCAGTGTTAGTACCTTTGGTTTATGGGGCGGGTGTTCAGCTCACAATTGGTAACGACGAAGGAACTGCAACCGCCATTACCGCTATGGGCGGTGTGCATGTAGAGTGTACCGTTGACAATATTGTGGTTGATGAGCAGCACAAGGTGGTGACAACACCGGCTTATATGTTGGCGCAATCATTGGCTGAAGCAGAGCAAGGGATCAGTAAGTTGGTCCAAGAGGTCTTAACAATGGCCTAAAGTAAAGGTTTTTTTCCCTTTATAAATAATTGGTTATAAGAATTTTCGGCGAAAAAGTGACTAATTACCAAAAATTGAGCAATACTTAAAAGTGAGCTTGGCAATTAGGCTAAGTGTTATCTTACTGGAGGTAACTATTATGCGGTCGTTATTTGTACTTTCACTATGTGCTGCCGCAATCGGATGTTCATCAACATCAACGCCGACAACTAAAACCAAGTTGGTCGTGGACCGTGACCAAGTCGCCGCAGTAGAACGTGTTGCTACCGTAGCAGATGTTGACGTCTACTGGATTAACCCACCGAAAAAACGGGTTGTTGTAACCGACAATTAACCTTGGTCCTACGATCAACCTATTAATCTAATCATTAAAATGAGCTTCAATCTTCGATTGGAGCTCTTTTTTTAGGCCCAGCATAAAGATAACTTCAGCAACAACAAAAAGTGGCCCTATGGCTAAGCCAATAATGTCATCAACAAAAGCTGGCTTTCGGCCTTCAAAATAGTGGCCAACAAATTGGAAAATCCAACCCACCACAAAGAGGCCGATACCCCAACTAAGCCAGCTTGTAGTATCAAGCAGAGCAATACTACTGCCAAACCAAACGGCAAGGCCAAGTAAAATGGTCATGATGATACCAAGCATGACATCGAGCTTAAGATAAAATAATGCCGCTAAGGCACTCACCACAATAGCGGGAGAAATCGGGAGATCGCCTACAAACCAAGTGGGACGTGATAACAGAATTTCGATGGCAATGACAATCAGTGGGATCCCAACTAAATGGGTCATAATATTGCGCCGATCGCGATGATAGGCTGCGTATTGGGTCAAGTGTTCTGTTATAGTTTTCATGCTTGCTCACCTTTTGTTTTATTGCCAATATTAACCTTATTTTAATAAAGAACAAGGAAATCTAATGCGAGAGCAGTTTGAGCGACGAACGTTTTTGATCTTGTTAGTGATCGTATCACTAGGCTTTGGTTTGATCCTCAAACCTTTCTGGACTGCCATTTTCTGGGCCTGTGCGTTAGCTGTTGTCTTTGCTCCATTACAACATCGCTTTGAGCAATGGTGGGGGGTACGACCTAATATCAACGCTCTGGCAACACTTTTGGTGTGTATGCTGATTGTGGTCCTGCCAATTATTTTTGTCACTAAAGTACTGGTGCAAGAAGGTTTACAGTTATACCAACTACTAGAATCAGGTGCGATTGACCCACGCGTGATCCTGATTGAACTACGTGAAGCATTCCCCATTGTGGATGAAATGTTGATTGAATTTGGGATTAATCCCAATGATATCCGCGAGCAAGTGGTCCAGCTTGCCCAGACATTTTCTCGATTCTTAGCGCGTGAAACGTTATCCATTGGTCAAAACACGTTTAGTTTGTTGGTGAGTTTGGGCTTAATGATGTATTTAGCGTTTTTCTTGTTACGGGATGGCGCTACATTGAGTCGCTCCATTGTGCAGGCGATTCCTTTGGGGGATGCACGAATTCAAGCATTGATCCAAAAATTTGTAGAGGTAACGCGCGCTACTATCAAAGGAAACTTGGTGGTCGCTATTGTCCAAGGGGCGTTAGGGGGAATCATATTTAGCCTACTAGGCATTGCAGCACCACTATTATGGGGAGTGATTATGGCCTTCCTATCACTCATTCCAGCAGTGGGCGCTGCGATTGTCTGGTTTCCGGTTGCCATCTATTTATACTCCACGGGTGAGTGGGTTGATGCGACTATATTGGTTGCTTACGGTGCAATTATTATTGGTTTGGCTGACAATGTGTTACGCCCAATTTTAGTTGGTCGTGACACTAAGCTTCCAGATTATGTCGTGTTATTCTCTACCATTGGTGGGATTTCATTATTTGGCATTATTGGCTTCGTCCTTGGGCCGCTGATTGCTGCATTATTTATGGCCGTATGGCAAATATTCATTACCGACTTTATTCGCCAACCTCCGATAACCTAGTGAGGGGACGACGATAGCCACCCAGATCGGTTGGGTGGCTGAAGACCCATTGCCAGACTTGTAAGTCGCGCGCGCGAAACGCCCCAGCACAGGATAGTAAATAATACCGCCACATCCGATAGAAGGTTTCGTCATAATCGTGGCTGAGCGATGGCCACGCTTGGTCAAAATTACGGTACCAAGCCATCAGCGTAGGGTCATAGTCAGCACTTAAATTTTCAATATCTTCGGCACGCAGAAGGTCACGTGACGCCGTATCAATATGAGCTAAGCACGGCAACTCACCGTTAGGAAAAATATAGCGGTTAATCCATGGGTCAGTACCGCGGCTATCACGGTTTCGGCCAATTGTATGAAGTAAGAATAGCCCTCTTGGCTTTAAGCACTTTGCCACAACCTGCATAAACCGCCGGTAGTTGCGTTGTCCAACATGTTCGAACATGCCAAGGCTGACGACGGCATCAAAGGACTCGTCAAGTGTGCGGTAATCTTGCAAGCGGAATTCAATGGGGAGCCCCGCACACATGTGTTGGCCTAGTTCAACTTGTTGTTGCGAAACGGTGATTCCGACGCAGCTAACGCCATAATGCTCCGCCGCATACTTCATAAAACTACCCCAGCCACAACCAATATCCAGTACCCGCATGCCAGGTTGTAATTTCAATTTCTGACAGACCAATTCTAGCTTATCGCGTTGTGCATCTGTTAAGCTTTGCGCATGCCGCCAATAGCCGCAGGTATAGACCATTCTCTCATCGAGCATGGCTTGATAAAGTTGATTACCTAAATCATAGTGGCGGAAGCCGACTTGCCACGCACGGCGTGGCGTCTGTAAATTCAATAAATGGCTGGTGAGAACGTGCCATAGCAGACGTGTCGGTTTGACATGGGTATGCAATTGATGGGTCAAGATGCGGCAAAAGAACACATCTAACGCCTCACATTCCCAATCACCTGCCATGTAGGCTTCACCGAGGGCGAGGTTGCCGCGGCTAAGCACTTGGGTAAGAAAATAATCGTCGTGCAACTGCATGTCCCACGGGCGATTACCATTTAGTTGAATATCTGCGGAGGCTAATAAATCAGCTATAAGACGTCGCGTGTTATTCATGCTACCTCCATTAACTCGTTCTTTCCCAGTGTAGTCGAGGCCACCAGAAATGCACGCGAGCAATGCTGGTTACATATACCTATGGTTGTGGAATGCCATATAATGATTCAATCTTTACATCCAAGTGCGAGCGTCTTACGCTAATTTAACTTAAGATAGGGTATTGTTATGAAAAGTATATTTGTTGCGTTAGCGGTAGCTTTCATCGCTGGCTGTGCAACGCAACCAGTGGCGGAATTGAACATTGATTTGGCCGCTGCGGATGCTGTTGATTTTGTTCGTCCGTACGAACTATCTCGTACCGATGTGAGTTTTACTGGATTAGGGACAGTGGCAGGAGCGTCATGCCAAGCGCATCGATCGGCGCCGATAGCCACCCAACAAGAGGCCTTGTTGCGGATGAAAGTTATGGCTGCTGAGTTAGGCGCTAACGCTGTGGTATTGCGGCAATGTCGTGAGACCAGTACTGTTGAATGCCGTACCCAGTGGGTGTGTGAAGGTGATGCGTTCCAGCAACAGCCATTACGGTAACGAAAATAAGGAGTGGTCATGCACGTTGCAAAGCGGTCTGCTGAGCTAATAGGGCAGACGGATTTACTGCGGTTAAATTCATTATCCGACCTCACTGGATGTGAGATTTGGGTGAAGCTCGAATCACAAAACCCAGGTGGCTCAATTAAAGATCGTGCTGCATTACAAATGATCAAAGATGCATTGGCTCGTGGCGAACTGAAACCTGGGATGACAATTGTTGAGGGTACTGCGGGTAACACCGGTATTGGGTTAGCAGTGGTCGCGCGCTCGTTTGGTTTGAATATGCTCGCCGTGATGCCCAATGATCAGACCAAAGAAAAAGAACGAATGATTACCTTACACGGGGCGGAATTGGTGACTGTTGACCCAGTACCGTTTAAAAATGAAAACCATTTTTACCATACCGCCCGCCGCCTTGCCGAACAGAACGAAAACTATTGGTGGGCTAATCAGTTTGAAAATACGAGTAATGCCCGCGCTCATTACTTAACGACCGGCCCGGAAATTTGGGAACAAACACAGGGGCGTGTTGATATCCTTGTGTCAGTGGCTGGAACAGGCGGTACAATTGCCGGCAACTCCATGTTTTTGAAAGAGAAAAATCCTGATGTTCAAGTGTGGTTAGCCGACCCAGATGGTTCAGGGATTTACCATTATCTGAAAACAGGTGATTATGTGAGCCAAGGTAGTTCATTTACCGAGGGGATTGGTATCATGCGCTTGGTCGAAAACTTCCGATTAGCGCAGATTGATGCGGCCGTTAATCTACCCGACGATGATCTGGTGACGCTCTCACGTTATTTGGTGCAACAAGAAGGGTTAGTTCTCGGTAGTAGCTCTTGCTTGAATGTGGCTGGCGCATTGCAAGCAGCGGTGTTACATGGACCGGGTAAGACCATCGTCACCTTTGCGTGTGACCTTGGTGAACGCTCTGCGAGTAAATTGTATAACCCGGAATATCTCGCTCAACGGGGTGTTCGTACCGAACCTGAACCGATCCACAGTTTAATCGCTCGCTATCGCCAACAAGGTGATCTGGTATGGTACCGTAACCCATGAAAGGTAATTGCAAGGGATTAGTCATATTGGTCGGGTGGCTGTTGTTGACACCTGTGGCCGTTGCACAAGCAACCATGGAGGAAAACCCTCCACCCAGTGAAGCTGAAATAGCTCAGGAGGATGTGATGACAGCCACTGAATCTGAACGCCCAGCACCGATAGTGATTGCTCATCGTGGGGCCTCTGGGTATGCCCCTGAGCATTCTGTTGCAGCGTTAGCCATGGCGCATGCTATGAATGTTGACTTTATCGAACAGGATGTTGTGCTTACCCGTGATCATGTGCCTGTGGTGCTGCACGATATCGTGTTAGATCATATTTCGAACGTGCAAAAGGTGTTTCCTGATAAAAAACGTCCTGATGATCGCTATTACGTTTTAGATTTTACCTTTGCCGAATTACAACAACTCGACTTAACCGAGCGGCGCACCGCAGCTGGTGAGCAGCGCTACCCAACGCGTTTTCCTGCGGGTCGCGGGAAATTGAAAATTATGTCACTGGCGCAACAAATTGAGCTGATTTTAGGGTTGAATCAGACCCGTGGTACACAAACCGGCTTATACATTGAATTAAAAAACGTGCGCTGGCATAAACAGCAAGGTTATGACGTCATCAAGCAAACATTACAGGTATTGGGTCAATACGGCCTAACCGATGCCACTAATCTGCCAGCTCCAGTAATACTACAGTGCTTTGATCCGGAAGTATTGCGCCGAATCAAGCGTGAATTTTTACTTGAGCTGCCGCTGATTCAATTAATTGCTGATAACAGCTGGAATGAAAGCGATATTGATTATCAAACCATGTTATCTGCCGCTGGAATGGAAACGCTACGGAATTACGCCGATGGCGTTGGATTATGGGTAGACCAAGTTTATTTGGGCCTCGATGAACAAGGGCAGCCGCAATTTTCAAAAGTGGTGGACTATGCGAAAGCGGCAGGCCTAACGGTTCACGTGTATACCCTACGAGCAGACGAATTACCGGCTGGTGCGGAAAGTTATGAGCAGTTGTGGCAATGGCTAACAGATATAGGAGTCGATGGCTTCTTTACGGACTTTCCAGATCGCCCTGCACCTCGAGTGTCAGACACATTCGATAGCCCTCCGTCCCACGACCATAGTAATCAGGAAGAAGATCAGTCACTTCAAAGTGATAACGACGATATAGATTGATCGCTGCACTATTGTCCGTTTTCACTTCGAGCGTAAATTGCTTCGCGCCACCTTGTCGAGCCGTTGCGAGAGCGTGTTCAAATAAGATTTTACCAAGCCCTGTGCCTCGGTTAGTCGGAGTGATGGCGATTGAATAAAGTCGCCATTTCACACTGTTTTTCCGAGTAAGTAGGATGTAGTAACCAAGCAACTGCTGATTATCTGCGATGCAGACATAAAAATGGACGCTCGGTGAATCGATTAAATAACGAAAGCTGCGTCGCCCAATTTGGCTGTAATCAAAGCATTGCTCTTCTAACTGCACTAACGCTGATAAATCCGAACGGTTTGCTCGACGGATTTGCCACGAGAGCGCTTTAGTCGACATTACTTTTCATCCAAGCGACGGGCAAAGTCGCGCATTATGATGTGGTACAGTTCTTCACCCAGCAACAGATCCTCAACACCGGAATCAATCGATGGGTTGTCGTTAATTTCAATGATGACTGGACCCTTCGTCGTCATTTTAAGATCAACACCGTACAAGCCGTCACCAATGAGACGGGTAGCTTGGAGGGCAGTTTTAACGACTTCTTTTGGCACCTGATGAATACCAACTGTAGCAAAGCCACCTGATTTAGCCCGGCTGCTGGAACTGGCATGGTTATATATTTGCCAGTGATTGCGCGCCATAAAGTATTTACAGGCATAAATAGGGCGATGGTTGAGTATGCCAATTCGCCAGTCATAGTCAGTTTTGACGAATTCTTGCGCCAGCAAGATGGTGGAGGTATTAAAGAGTGCTTCGGCAACGTTGCGAAACTCTTCTTCATTTTCGGCTTTTTCTACGCCAATTGAGAATGACCCATCTGGAATTTTCAACACGACCGGATACCCTAAGCGTTGGCCGATGTCGGCAAAATCGATATGCTGCTGGCGCAACAATAATTCGGTACGCGGTGTTGGAATCTTGTGTTTGTCGAGTAACTCTTTCAAAAATACTTTATTTGCACATTGCAAAATGGAATGCGGTGCATCGATGACCACCATGCCATTGGCTTCTGCTTTTTTGGCGAAGTGGTAAGTATGATGGTTGATGCGGGTGGTTTCTCGAATAAACAGTGCATCGAATTCTAACAATCGATTGTAGTCTTCTGCGGTGATCAGCTCTGCATCAATATCGGCTTCTTTGGCAGCCTTAATAAACTTTTGTAAGGCTTTTTTATCGCTGGTTGGAATCACTTCATTCGGGTCGTGTAAAATCGCCAAGTCGTAACGATACTCTTTGCGGGTGCGAGCCTTACGCCACACACGTTTACTAAAACTATCCAACGCATTGCCAAAGAACGTTTGTTGAGCATCACTTAACTCGGAAAGTGAACCTGCCCCAATTTGATGAATAAACCAGCGCCCTTGATAATTAAATTCAACCCAAATAATTGGACAGGGGTAACGGTCAAACATTTGCCGCGCAAAGTTATTGAGCAAGGGCTCTTCAGTTTGACCAAAACAAATGAGGATGCGTAACGGTTGCTCTCGATCTACTTTTGCTAAGTATTTCAGGACATGCTTATCGTTGTCTGCCAGTAACAGTTGGTAGTGACTGAAATTCGCTAAGTCGTTAATGGTGGTTACTGACGGCAAAACACGTTGACCGCGCGCTTCTGCAAGTAAGCTGACATAGTAACCCGTTGATAAATAGCTGAGGTCACCACACAGGTTGAGAACTTGGGTGCGACTTTTAACTGACGATTGTAGTAAATATTCTCCGGCGGTCACTGTAGCCTGGCTTGGATAGTAGGGCTGCCAATCAGTGATATCGTCAAGGATGATCAACGCTGTATTCTGCATGGAGACTCCGATGTTGTGATATCGCACATTCTTGACTTAACGCACGTAGAATTCAATAGGCTGTGATTTTTATTTTTTGTAAAAAAAGGCACTTTCAAATAGCCGAATTTACTTAGCTAAGCTATTCTTACACTTATAAATATGTTTCGGAGTTTGGGTTATGCTTACCTTGCTAGCAAAATTTCTCAAAGCATTGAATTCAGAGTCGGGGGTTTGGGCTTTGGCATTCGCCTTTGTGCTTGGCATGATGATGGGATTCACCCCCTTGTGGCGGCTTCATAATTTGGTCATTGTATTGATTGCACTGTTGTTTCGAATAAATCTCACCGGTTTCATTTTGAGCTTTGTAATCTGTTCTGGCATTGCTTATCTCCTTGACCCTTGGTTCCACCAAGTCGGTTATGCGTTGCTGTCGAGTGAAAACTGGCAGCCATTATGGCAAACGCTGTATCAATCTGCGTTTTGGCGGGTGTTGCAATTTCATCACACAATTACGCTCGGGAGTTTCCTATTGAGTGTGCTATTTACACCAGTGGTGTTGGCCGTTAGTTACGTTGTGATTACCCGTTATCGTACTCATATTCAAGCGTGGTTTAATAAACTGAAACTTGTGCAAATGTTGAAAGCAAATCGGTTTTGGATGATCTATAGCGAATTACGGAGATAGCCAGTATGTCGACCTCAAATCAAACGCCGGTAGCGCGTCGTAGTACCATTCGTTGGTCTGGGTTGGGTGTATTTCTAATCATTTGCGGGCTGTTGTTTGCGTTTTCGTGGCTACTCCTGGATAGCATTTTAAAATGGAGTATTGAGCGTAGTCTCGGGACTCTTAATGGTGCCGAAGTGAACGTTAACCGCGTGGAACACCGTTGGAGCCCGTTAGGTATTAAGGTACAAGGGGTGCAATTGACCGATCCCGCGCAGCCAGAATTTAATCGGTTAGTCATTGAAGAGTTGATGGCAGATGTAAGCGTTGAGCAATTACTCTTAGGGCGCCTGCATCTTGAAGAGTTGGTTGCGACAGGTATTCGGGTGCATCAACTACGCGCGAAGCCAGGAGAGGTTTATCAATCGTTAACCGAACAAGGTAATTTTAAGCAATGGACATTAGATAGTCTTGCAGAGCTTAACATGGCGCTGCCTGATGTGGATGAGATTGTTGCCCGAATTGGGCTGCAAACACCTGTGGCGATTGAAAAAGCTAAATCATCAGTGGCGGAGCAACAAGCTGTATTGCAACAAGTGAAGCAAGAAATACCAACGGCTGAGGATTTAAAACGCTACGAGGAAGAGCTGAAAAAATTAACTGACGCTGATATTAAAGACCCAGCACAGCTGCAGCAAGTGCAAACACAATTTGCGGCATTAAAAGAGCAGTTTGAAGCTGACCGAGAGCGTTTGAAAGCTGCGAAAGAGCTCGCATCGAATGCGGTAGCAACGTTAAAAACAGATTTCGACGCAGTAAAAAATGCACCTGCCAGTGACTTGCAGCGTGCACAACAACTGATTCAGTTTAATAGCGAAGGTTTCACCGAAATCACGGCTGTGTTGTTTGGTGAGCAGATGCGGCAGTGGAGTCAATATATCTTATTAGCGTATGACACATTGGCGCCAATCTTAGCACGTTCCGCTGACGAGTCTTTGGTACAGCCACAGCGTGGGGAAGGGGTTTGGTTTGAGTTTACCCAAGCCAATGAGCCACCATCCTTCTTGGTGAAAAAAGCTACTACCGAGTTTGTTTGGGGGGAAACACGGGTTGACGCAAATTGGACAAATATCACTCACCAGCATCAGCAGCTGGGGCAGCCAACCACGTTTCAAGTTCGTTCCGACCAATCACCATTATGGCAACTACTTAATCTAAATGGCGAGTTAGCAATCACTGACAATGGCGTGGATGCTAAACAACAATGGCAAGTAAAAGGGGTTACGCTAAATGAGCTCGGTTTAAGTGAGCAAACTGAGTTCACTGCCAGCCTGGTTCGGGCGCTGGTGGATTCTGAGGGGGCGGTGTCACTGCGTAATAGCATGTTTGATGGTGGCGCAACGGTAAAACTGCTCGATATGGTGGTTACAGCAGAAGCTGAAAATCGTTGGGCAGACGTTGTGGCAACGGCGTTACGGCAGTTACAACGCCTTGATATAAACGCATCGATTGCTGGCGCTTTAGCGCAACCAGAGTTTTCTTTCAGTTCAGATCTCGACCGTCAATTGGGTTCGGCACTGAAGAGTGCGGCATTGGATGCCAGCAAAACAGAGTTAGCTGCATTGCAAACCAAACTGCAGGCAGAATCGAGTGGCTTTCTAGGCGCCAACCAGGACGTGTTGGAAGGTTTGACTGCCTTACTTAGTGATGCCGAGCAACGCGATAAAAAGCTGGAAGAAATGTTGAAAGCTAAGTTTGAGAAACAACTGGAAGATCAGTTAAAAGATCGTCTTAAAGGTTTGTTTGGTCGTTAAAAAAACACCGGCAATTGCCGGTGTTTTCATATGGATTATTTGGCTAAGAATTCAGCCAAAACGTCTGCTTTGCTTTGAATGGAATAAAGACCATCTAAATGGCCGAAAATGCCATCGATCTCATCATACTCAGGGGCTTGGCCCAGTTCTTTTAATGTTGCTACCGCTTGTTGTGCTAAGTAAGGTTGCAGTAATAAATCATGCTTTGCTGGCAAAAATAAGGTTTTTGCTTTTATCTGGCGTAAGCCCGTAGCTAAATCGTTTTGATGGCCAGCAATAAATAATTGGTTTGCGCGAACCAAGTAGAGAATATGGTTCGCATCAGCGAATACGGCATTTTTGGCGGCTGCAGAAAACCAAAACTCTGTTGCTGGTAAGTCATTTAACACGCTTTCGAGCCCCGCTTTAGGCAACGTTTCTTGTTGCGGTGATGCTTGATTAAATGATATCGGGTGCATGGCCTGCTGTGTGATCAAGGTTAAGGTGCTCGCTAAACCCGCTATTGGTGCATCACCTTCATAATAGTTTCCCTGATTCCAGTTTGGATCAAGTTTTATCGCCCGAGCCCAATGCTCAAGCCCCGTGATGGTCCACGCATCCATGGCTGCTGTACCAATCACTGAAACCATTCGTTCGACCATATCCGGGTAGGCTGTTGCCCACTCAATTGCTTGTAAGGAACCCATCGAAGCACCCACGACAGCGTGGAGTTTGTTAATCCCCAAGCTCGTCAGCAGGGCATGTTGGACGTTCACAAAGTCACGAATAGTCACTACTGGAAAATCCAGACCATAGGGCTTGCCAGTCGCGGGATTAATTGATGCGGGCCCGGTGGTGATCACGTGCGGTAAGTGGGGGAAGGCATTGACTAACGTGTCAGAGCTAATCACATAGTATTTATTGGTATCGATTGCCTTACCAGGTCCAATAATGGCGTCCCAGTAACCAGGTTGTGGGTCTGCTGCAGTGTATTTACCTGCGGCATGGCTATTGCCAGAGAAGAAATGGGTGATCAGAATGACATTATCTTTGGCCTCATTGAGTTCACCGTACGCTTCCCAACCGATCGTTACGTCGGGAATAGTTTTGCCGCCTACTGTGGTAAAGTTGGTGGTAGTAAACGTTTGTTTTTCAACCAGCATTTCAGTGGCATTAGCTCCGGATAACCAGATATAGCTCACGACTAATGTTAGTAACATTCGGGCTTTCATGTGTATTACTCCATGAATAAATTAAAATATTTTTTCCGTAACTCATGCTTAATGAGTTTTCCAGTACCAGTATGCGGCAAACTATCCACAAAGATAACGTCATCTGGCATCCACCACTTGGCAATCTTACCTTCCAAAAACTGGTAGATTTCTTCCTTGTGTAGCAGAGTATTTCCATTTGGTACAATGAGTAGCAAGGGGCGTTCATCCCATTTAGGGTGTGCCACTCCAACCACACAGCATTCATTGACGGCAGGATGCTGACTGGTGATATTTTCGATATCAAGGGAACTAATCCACTCACCTCCGCTTTTAATGAGGTCCTTTTTACGATCGATGACCTTCATGTAGCCGGCAGGATCAATAACAGCGATATCTCCGGTGGCGAGCCATCCATCGGTGAAGATATCAGGATCATGACGCCGAAAATAGCTCCCTGTTATCCATGGGCCGCGAACCTTCAATTCACCAGAACTCACACCATCATGTGGTACCGGTTGGCCGTCTAAATCAAAGATTTCCATGTCGATGCCAAAACATGGACGTCCAGCAGTCGTTTGAATGGCATAACGTTGTTCAAGTGGTAACGCCATTATTTCTGCTGTTGGTGGCGCAGAGGTAACCAATGGGCCGGTTTCGGTCATGCCCCAGATAGGCTGCCAATATACGTTGTAGCGCTCATTAAATATGCGCACCAACCCCAGCGGTGAGGCAGCGCCACCGACACAAACTCGCGCTAAGGTTGGCACCTGCAGTCGATTGGCGTGCAAGTGATTATGTAAGGTTAGCCAAATGGTGGGAACACCCAAGGCAACGGTAACGTGCTCCTGCGTGATGAGTTCATACATATCGGCACCACTCATCCCAGCACCGGGGAGAACCAATTTACTTCCGGTAAGGAGCGCAGCGTATGGAGCCCCCCAAGCGCCCACATGATACATAGCCACCATCGGCATCAACACCGTATCACTGTCGATATCGAGCAGTTCAGCACTTGCTGCGGCCTGTGCATGCAATACTGTTGAGCGATGTGATGATAACACCCCTTTGGGGTTGCCCGTGGTGCCTGAGGTATAACACAACATGGCCGCTGCTTGTTCAGAAAACACCGGCCAGTTGTATTCGGTGGGTTGGCCGTCAAGCAGCCTTTCATAGTTATAAATGGGTAACCGTTGGTGCGTTAATTCAGGCTGTTGGTCCGGATCAGCTAACACCACAATTCCTTTCACAGTTTTTAACTGGGGAGCGAATTCCTCAAGCAATGAGATGAAACTTAAATCAACAAATAACCAGGTGGCTTCAGCATCATTTATGATCCACTCAATTTGGTCGGCAATTAAGCGCGGATTCACCGTATGTATCACTGCTCCGATGCCACTGACCGCATAATAGAGTTCAACGTGCCGATAAGTATTCCATGCAAGTGTTGCCACACGGTCGCCAGGTTGTACACCAAGCTTGGTCAACGCATGAGCAAGCTGACAGGTACGTTGATAGCAATCTGTATAGTGATAGCGATGAATATCGCCTTCGAGGCGACGCGTGACAATTTCTTGCTGCGGATGCCGCCGAATGGCATGGCGCAGAATATCAATAATCATCAATTGACTATTTTGGGCATCACCTAGCAGCGGCGATGTGAGTGTCGTGCTGACTTCAAACATATGTAATTCCTAACCTGTTCACCAAACTAGAACCAAATAAATAAGCCAATTGCTAATGCCACGCCCATGAGAGGTACAGCCACCGTAACTGCAGCGACTGGCCAGTACGCGGCTTGGTGAGTTTCTTTACAGATACCGCGAATAGTCGTGACGACATAACCGTTATGAGGCAACGAATCCAACGCCCCCGAAGAAATGGCAACAATGCGATGGAGTTGATCGGGATTAACACCGGCATCGATATAGTGCTGGCCCAAGAAGGGTAGCGCTATCACCTGTCCTCCTGAGGCGGAGCCAGTTAACCCGGCGATCACGCTGACAGCTACAGCAGCACCAACGAGTTCGTTACCCGGTAATTGGGTCATCACCGCCACCGCTTGTTCAAACGCTGGAGTGACCTTGGCAATACTGCCAAAGCCCACTACAGCCGCGGTGTTTCCGATTGCAACTAATGCCCCAGTTGATGCATCAGTTAACGCTTGAGACAGATTATGGAAATATTTGTGGTTGATCAGAGCAAGTGAGATGACACCACCGAGCAAGGCGATAATGAGCGCATTTTGTTTGAAAGAATCATGAAAGATAAAGCTTAAGCCTAATACGACTAGCAGAGGGATTAAGCCACTAATAGGGCTTGGTAAATCCCGTTCTAAGTTTTTTGGATCGTCAGCACGCTCTTCGAAGTGTTCACCGTTGGCGACCGCACGCAGAATAAGTCGTTTTAACCACCAATAACCAAACAGTGCCATAACGATAGCAACGACTAAGCTGACTTCCCAAGCTGCATATGGCGAGGTGCCAAGAAACTGAATTGGAATCCAGTTTTGGATTTCCGGAGAACCCGCCGAAGTCATGGTAAAGGTGACCGAGCCAAACGCGAGTGCTGCTGGGATAAAACGGCGCGGTAAATTGGCGTCTTTAAAGAGTGATAAGGCCATCGGATAGACCGAAAATGCCACTACGAACACGCTTACTCCACCATAGGTTAATATGGCACAAGCTAATACGACAGCCAACATGGCCTGTTTACGGCCAAGCTTTTCAATAATCCATTTCGCCACACTGTCAGCCGCGCCGGTATCCTCCATGAATTTACCAAAGATGGAGCCCAACAAGAACATGAAGAACCACGAAGCGATAAAGCTAGTAAAGCCATTCATGTAGTCAGCGACAAAGTTGGTGTCGCCGACAAATAGTGGAACGTGGCTCGTTAATGCGACGACCAGTGCACATAATGGCGCACTGATAAAAAGGTTCATTCCGCGAAGGGTCAGAATGATAAGTAGAGCAAGCCCCCCGATGAGTCCGATCATGCTTAACATGCAGTTCCTCTTATTATCGTTGTATGGTTCAGGAATGCCATGACCTGAATTGCTGCAACCTTGGTCGTATCATGCGTTAGCTGCGATCATTTTTACATAGTACTAACGTACAGAATACAAATCAGAAACTTTGCGTTAGGGTACATAAGCCATGACACAATTTTCAATTTTGTTGCACTGAAAATAACGAAAATTATCACAATTACAAAACAACAGTTTATCTGGGAGAAGGACATCATGAGTCAACCCATGTTCCGCCGTTCACTATTAGCTGCTGCTATTGCAGCTGTGGTTACAATGCCGGTCTATGCACAAGAAGCAACGTCATCTGAGGACGAGCTCAAGGGATTGGAGCGCATCGAGGTAACTGCACGTCGTAAAGTCGAGAGTTTGCAAGACATTCCTGTCTCAGTGACATCCTTTGGTGCCGGTGATTTAGAAGAAATCGGCGTTGAAGATATTACTGAGTTGCAACAACGGGTTCCAAACGCCACGATTCAAGTGAGCCGGGGTACCAACTCAACGTTAACCGCTTATATCCGTGGCGTGGGTCAGCAGGATCCATTATGGGGATTTGAGCCTGGCGTCGGGGTGTACATTGACGATGTTTATGTAGCACGGCCACAAGGTGCGGTACTAGAAGTATTCGACCTCGAGCGTATTGAAGTGCTACGGGGGCCGCAAGGTACTTTGTACGGTAAAAACACGATCGGTGGTGCTCTGAAGTATGTTACGAAAGAACTGTCAGGGTATGACGAGTTGTCGATTCAAGGAACTGTTGGTAGTTACAACCAGCGTGATTTAAAGATTTCAGGACAAACGGCACTGTCCGATAACTTCTACGTTGGTGCAGCAATTGCGACACTGAACCGTGATGGTTTCGGGAAATTCTTGAACACTGGTGATGAGAACTACAACAAGGATCTATTGACGTACCGAGTGTCAGCTAAATGGTTGATAAACGATGATATGGATGTGAAATTCTCATACGACAAAACCAAAGATGAGTCGAATGCGAAGGGCGCATACCGCCTACTGACCAGTAGTGTGACAGGTGCGGAGCCACTGGATGATGTGTTTGATTCTAACACAGCGATGCCAGTCGATAACTTGGTTGAAACCGAAGGCTGGTCCATCGTTTATAACTGGGATATCAACGATCAGTGGGGGTTTAAGTCAATCACTGCTCGTCGCGAAGGATATACCGATACCAATATCGACTTTAACTCAACCGGTGAACCTATCTTTATGGTTCCAGCGATTTATGAAGATGAGCAGTTCACGCAAGAGTTTCAAGTAAGTTATAGCAATAACTCTAACTTTGATTTCGTCGGTGGGGTTTATTTCTACGATGGCGAAGCCTGTGGTGTCTTCGGAACTGTGTTGCCGATGTACCTAGCGGCTCTTGGTGGTGTTACCGTTGATAACGGTGGCTGTGTACAAACTGACAGCTACGCTATTTACGGTCAAGGGAACTATAAGCTTTCTGACGCGTTAACCTTAACCGTCGGTGGCCGGTTCACCAAAGATGAGAAAGAAGCAGATGTCTATCGTGCCACCTACTTAGGGGTGCATTTCATCAATGCTATCGATCCAGATTCATTGGGTGCGCCATTTGCAGTTAACTCTGACTTTACGACCAAAGCTGATTGGAGTCGGTTCTCTCCACATGTTGCGTTGAACTACAAAGTTAATGATGACGTGATGGTATACGGTAGCTACAGCAATGGCTTTAAATCTGGTGGCGTTGATATGCGTGCGGACCAATCACTGAACCCAACGATCAACGAACCATACGATCCAGAAATTGTTGATACCGTCGAGTTCGGGGTGAAATCAGAGCTGCTTGACGGGCGGATGCGCCTCAATAGTGCCATCTTCTATTCTGACTATCAGGACATGCAGGTTACTGTACAACGCGTGGTGCCGGCAGGTATTTCGTCGCAAGTCCTTAACGCTGGTCAGAGTACCGTGAAGGGATTTGAGGTTGAATCTATTTTTGCGGCAACCGATACGCTCAATTTTAACGTGGTGTTAGGCTACATTGATGCTGAGTTCGACTCAGTCATGTATGAAGAACCAGCAACGGGTGATATTACCGATGTGACCGATGCATGGTCGTTCCAAAACACCCCTAAACTTACCTATAGCGTAGGGTTCAACAAGACCTTTGACACCAGCGCTGGACAAATCGTTTGGTCGGCCAACTACGCATACCGTGGCGCTACACAAATGTTTGAAGCACCATCGCTGCTCGATCAAGACAGCTATGGCCTATTAAACACTAGTATTGTGTGGTACTCCAAAGATGGCCATTGGAACGTTGGCTTGCATGGTAAGAACCTGACTGACGAAGAGTATCGTGTCGGTGGTTATAACTTTGATGCAACCTTCGGTGACGATGCTATCGTGGGATATTACGGTGACCCACGGACAGTTTCCCTGGCAGTGGGCTATAAGTTCTAATACTCCCCCACTGAGTGGTTACCTGCGATGTTGTGCAGGTAACCACTGACTTTTTTATACGGACACGCTAGCATGGCAACTTTAGTAACATATCGTGAAGGTTCAACCATGGCTCGCGTTATTATTGCTGACGATCACCCGTTATTCCGCGCAGCGCTTAAGCAAGCGCTAACGGAAACACTCTCTGCGCCTATTCTAGAGGCAGAATCATTCGAACAACTTCTTGCCCTCATTGATAGCCATCCCCATGTGGAACTGGTGCTACTAGATTTAACGATGCCGGGAAATCGTGGGTTAACGGGTTTAACGTCGTTACGAAGCCGGTATCCGGATATTTTGGTGGTGGTTGTTTCCGCGAATGAGCAGTTGGCAACCATTCGGCAAGCAATGGCGTTTGGTGCTAGTGCCTATATCCCTAAATCGATGCCACTGGCCGAGCTACAAGCAGCGATTCATTCGGTGCTGGCTGGTGATACCTGGCTTCCCGTAGATATTAAACAGGCCGTGACGCAAGCCGCGGATGATGATTATGTGGAATTTGCAGGGCGGCTAGAGCAATTAACACCCCAGCAGTTTCGTGTGTTGGAATGCCTTGCCGATGGTTTGTTGAATAAGCAAATAGCCTACGAGCTCAACGTGCAAGAGACCACGATTAAGCAGCATGTATCGGCTATTTTAAAAAAACTGAACGTCACCAACCGTACGCAGGCCGGCATTTTGTTTAAGCAAATGCTCAGCACCATCGATACTAATCATTCAACAGACGCTTGATGAGACGTTTTAGCGCAGCTGTTTTAATGGGCTTCGGCGTGAATAATGCTTGCGTCGCTATCACTTCTTCACGCACTGTTTCATCGGGGTCAGCTGAATTGATAATCGCCGGTAGTTTTGCTAACTGGTAATGTTCTCGGACAGAAGCTAGTACCGCGACGCCGGTGTCTTGATTATCTAAGTGATAATCAAAAATGAGTAACTGTGGTGGTGACTCATGCCAAGGAAGTTGGTGCCGATTGAGCGCCGTACGTACATCAGCGCCCCACGCGATTAACAATTGTTCCATGGCTTGCAACACGTTGGGATCGTTATCAAGCACCCAAATCACGTGACCATTGATAAAGTGCTCATTACTGCGGATGGGTTCTGCCGGCGCTGTGATTGGCGTTGTTGGCCAGCGCACATCGGCCAGTGTAATTGCAAACAACGTACCATGGCCAAGTGTGGATTCCAATGTCAGAGGCAGTTCAAGTAAGCGACACATCCGATCGACAATCGCCAAGCCTAGACCTAAGCCTGGATTACCGCCGTGTTGTGTTACTTGGTGAAACTCTTTAAAAATTTCATCGCATTGATCCGCAGGAATTCCGCGGCCGGTATCATACACACAGATTTGTAATTGCTTGCCACGACGCTTGGTGCCGAGTAGTACTTTGCCTTGCTCGGTGTAACGGATAGCATTTGATAATAGGTTCTGGATAATTCGACTCAACATTTTGCGATCGGTGTAGACTATTGCACGGGTTGGCACATAGTGAACGGCAATACCTTTATCGGCCGCGATGATTCGTTGGTTTTCGACCAGTGGGCCGAGCACTTCATGGAGTGCTATATGTTGTTTATTGACGGGTAGGTTCCCCGCTTCGAGTCGGGTCATTTCCAACAGCATGGTCAATAGTTCTTCGGCATTTTTTAGCGACTGCTGGACTTGCCGCACTAATTGTTGTGAGTCGCTATCAGCACGTTGTGCAAGCAGGTCACAAAACAGTGTAGCGGCATTGAAAGGTTGCATTAAGTCATGACTGACTGCGGCAAAAAATTTAGACTTACTTTGGTGCGCGCGTTCTTCTGCTTGTTTGGCAGCTAGTAGTTGGGCTGTGCGATCGGCAACGCGCTGTTCCAGCTCGAGGTTGACCTGTTCAAGAGCGCGCTGCGCTGCAACAAGTTCCGTAATGTCGGTATACGTTGTGACGAACCCACCGCCGGGCATGGGGCTACCCTGCAATTCAATCACCAAATCACCTTGCTGACGTTGATAACGATAAGCACTGCCTTGGCGTAAGTAGTTGAGGCGTTTCTCAATTTCTTCATCAATATCAGCGCTGGTGGCTGTGGCTATTAATCCTCGTTGAGCATTAAAGCGCAGTAATTCAGCTACCGGCATGCCCGCCTGAAGAAAATTCGGCGGGTAAGAAAATAGCTCAACATAGCGTTGGTTCCAAGCCACCAGTCGTAGTTCTTGATCGACCACGCTAATGCCTTGCGGAATATTCTCGACAGATGCTTGTAGCAATTCTCGATTGAACTTATAAAGCTGTGATGCTTCCGTGGCCCAAGTGACGACATGAGCTATCGGTACGGCCGGTTGTTGCGTAACGGTGTCCAGCAGAATGCGGCTTGCTGCGGTACCAATAACTGCAGAAAATTCCCGTTCGATGCGGAGTAAAATGGTGCCGGGTACCAGTTCGTCAGCTGGCGCGACGGTGAGATTGTGATTAAGTCGCTCACTGAGGCGCTTCAGTTCATGGTAATTAAAGAACCGAGTTAATAGTTGGCGTAAGCGTCCCCACGAAACAGCGTGGTGTAAGTAAAGCTCACCGTGATCACCTAATGGATCCGTGTATAACCGGCGCAGTTGTTGTTCGATAGGACTTGCTTGCGTGACTAATGAAAATAGCCAATAGCAGAATAAATTAGAACTTAAGCTAATCACTACGCCATAACTTAATGCGGTATCTGAGAGCCCCGGATCCCGTTGTAACGATGGTAATAGTAACAATCCAAACCAAAGAATGGTGCCCACGGTAATCCCAATGCTGGCCCCCATACGATTCCCGCGCTGCCAAATAATTCCACCAAGAAGTGCTGGCGCCAATTGGGCAAGCAGCGCGAGGGATAACAAACCCGCATTAACCAAGGGTAAGTTAGCTTCGGTGAGCTTATGAAACCCCAACGCAAAAATGATAATTAAAGCGACCGTAGTACGGCGAATTGAGAGGATTTTTTGCGGGGTAAACACCTCATTGCGAAATTTTCGATTCGTTGATTTTAACCATAACGGCATGACCACATCGTTCGATATCATGATACTTAACGCTAAGGTCGCGATAATGACCATGCTCGTTGCTGATGCTAATCCGCCAATGAACGCCACAGCAGTGATCCGCGGGTCATCCGCAGTCAGTAATAGGCTAATCATGAAAGTATCTGAATTCGCCGCTTCTGGGACCAGCTGTAATCCTGCTAGTGCCAACGGCAAAATGAATAAGTTAATAGCGAACAAGTAGAGCGGGAAAGCCCAGCGAGCAGTTTTAAGTTCTTCGGGGTTGTTATTCTCGATGTAGCTGACGTGGAACTGTCGTGGTAAACAGAACATCGAAATAGCCCCAAGGATAATGTGGGTCAAGTAGACAAAAGCGCCCTGTGGTTGCCCTTTAAGAACCATGCTAATAGTGGGTTGTTGCGCTGCTTGGACAAAAATATCCGTAACCCCATCAAAGAGTACATAGCTAACATAGAGTCCAACCCCCATAAATGCTAATAGCTTGACGACCGATTCAAACGCCACGGCATCCATAAGGCCTGCATGTTGCTCAGCTAGGCTCATGCGTCTTGTGCCGAATAAAATGGCAAAGCCAATCATCGCAATAGCAACTAATACCACCACATCAATAAACCATGGTAGTTGTGCGGTTGTTAGCCCCGTTACCGCCCCAAAGCTACTTGACACTGCTCGCAATTGCAGCGCGATATAAGGGATAATTCCTATAAAAGCGATACCAGCAACGACGATAGCTAATAGTGGTGATTTGCCATAACGTTGGCTGATGACATCGGCAATGGAGGTGAGATTTTGTTGCTTACACACGTGGAGGAGACGCATTTGGAGGCGATGCGCAAATAGAAAAACTATCATCGCACCAATATACGTAGGTGCAACCGCCCAGCCGTAGTACGCCGATTGTGTCATGGTACCGTAGAAGGCCCAAGTGGTACAGTGAATGCCTTGTGCTAGTGCATAGCGATATGGTTTATGTTGATTCGAAGAGTGGCGTTCGCCGCGGTAAGCGATGCTATAAAGCACAGCAATATAAAGCACCGCGAGGAGAATAGTTAGGCCGGTACTCAGCATGGTTATCGGAAACCATCTTGATCATGAAAGACAGTCAATGACCAGCGCCAGCGAATCGCTCCGAGTCGAATAAGTAAGGTTGTCAAACCACCGAAAATAATGGCTGTCAGTTGTGAGTATGGAGCAAGCAGCACAAAGACTGTGCCCCCTATGATGCAGGTGGTGGCATATAGTTCACCTTTAAGTACCATTGGAATGTCACGAGCAAGCACGTCACGTAACATGCCCCCAAAGCACGCTGTCATAGTACCCATAATGATGCAAATTAACGGGGAAAATCCTGCTTCTGCTGTTTTTAATGCGCCAAGTACGGTGAAAAATGCTACACCCACTGCATCAGCGATCTGTAAGGTTTGTTGATGGATAAAGGCTTTATAACGCAACCAGATAACAGTTAGGATTACGGCTGTGGCAATAGTATAAAGGTAAAGAGGGTCGTAGACCCAAAACACAGGTAGCCCTAAGATGAGATCGCGGGTAGTACCTCCACCGATCGCAGTGACCGTCGCAAGTACAATGGCACCAACACCATCCATACTCTTACGAAACGCAAGGAGGGTTCCTGATATGGCGAATACGGCGACGCCTAAATGATCGAACCAATAGAGAAAGGTTGCTAGGTCCATATCACTCCATGAGCTTAATAGTTAATCCGAATGTTATAGTGAGCCTGTTTATTTGCTCCCTATTTAAACAGAAATTCGCTAGAATAGCTGCCACAATATAAAAGATAGAAAGTTGGGCTTGTTTGCCATATATTCAGCCCCATCTTTAAACCCTAATAACTTTAACAGTAGCAGAGAGGATTTCCATGGATTTCTTAATTCCAACAGCTTACGCCCAAGACGCAGCGGCACCACAAGGTGGCGGTATGGAACTTATTTTCATGTTGGTGATGTTCGGTTTGATCTTCTATTTCATGATCTACCGTCCACAAGCGAAGCGGGTAAAAGCGCATAAAGAATTGATTGCAAGTATTAGTAAAGGTGATGAAGTCCTCATGAATGGTGGTTTCGTAGGCCGGATCAGTAAAATTTCTGACGATAAAGACTTTATCGTGATTGCGGTTGCAGAAGGTGTCGAAATGACCGTTCAGAAAGCAGCGGTTACCGCAGTACTACCAAAAGGTACCATGAAGTCTCTGTAATTAAGAGATAAGGATTTATCGTGTTAAATAAATTTCCGTTATGGAAAAACTTGATGGTCATCGTAATTATTGCGGTGGCCTCGCTCTATGCCATTCCCAATATTTATGGTGAAGACTATGCCGTGCAAATTTCTGCCACGCGCACTGTAACGGTGAATGACAAGACTTTAACTCAAGTTGAACAAACGCTTTCAGAGCTTGGCGTGCAGGCAAAAGGTATTGCCTTTGAAAACAATCAAATATTAGTACGCGTGAATACTGATGCCGAGCAATTGCAAGTTCGTGATGCGTTATTAAAAGCGCTCGGTAATGATTACATCGTTGCCTTAAACCTAGCTCCAGCAACACCTAAGTGGCTTGCGGCGATTGGTGCTGCGCCCATGAAGCTCGGTCTAGACCTGCGAGGCGGAGTGCACTTTCTGATGGAAGTGGATATGGATGAAGCAACGCGAAAAATTCAGGAGCAAATGCGCGACACTGTGCGTTCTGAACTTCGTGAAGAGCGGATCCGATCATCCAGCATTCGTCGGGTTGACAATGATGTGGTCATTGAATTGCGTACGGCGGAAGACTATGCCGCGGCACGCCGTTATTTGAACAATCGTTACCAAGGCTATCGTCTGCTTGATGACGAGGTTAATAACACATTGCGCCTGCGCATGACGGAAGCTAAATTAAAAGAAACGCAAGATTATGCGATTTCCCAGAACGTTACTATCCTTCGGAATCGAGTGAACGAGTTGGGCGTTGCTGAACCCATTGTTCAGCGTCAGGGAAGTAGCCGCATCGTGGTTCAGTTGCCTGGCGTGCAAGATACCGCACGAGCAAAGGAAATCTTAGGAGCAACGGCGACACTGGAATTCCGTTTTGTTGATACTGATAACAGTTTACGCGATGCAGAAATGGGTCGCGTGCCATTTGGCTCACAACTATTCCCAAATCGTAATGGCGGTAATACATTGCTGCGGGAAGATGTTATCTTAACGGGTGATCACATCGTTAATGCGACGGCTGGTTTTGATGAGAACCAACGTCCACAAGTAAGTATTTCATTAGATGGCCCTGGTGGCGACAAAATGTCGTTAGCAACTCGCGATAATATCGGTAAGCCCATGGCGACGTTATTTATCGAGTTCAAAGCGACCGGTGAGCGTGATGCTGACGATAGAATTATTTTTGAGCGTCACGAAGAAGTGATTAACGTTGCCACCATTCAATCGCGTTTGGGCAGTAACTTCCGAATAACTGGCATCAATTCGCAGCAAGAAGCACAAAACCTTGCCTTATTATTGCGTGCTGGGGCACTGATTGCGCCAATTCAAATTGTCGAAGAACGTACGCTCGGGCCAAGTCTAGGTCAGGAAAACATTGATTTAGGAACCAAAGCCATTGCTTGGGGTTTCTTATTAGTGGTTGTGTTTATGGGGATCTACTACCGTTGGTTCGGCTGGGTAGCAAACTTAGCGTTGACTGCGAACCTGGTTCTGATTATTGGCATTATGTCGATGATCCCCGGGGCGACGTTAACCCTTCCTGGCATGGCCGGAATAGTATTAACAGTGGGCATGGCCGTGGATGCTAACGTGCTTATCTTTGAGCGTATACGTGAAGAGATCCGAGCGAAACGCTCACCTCAACAAGCTATTCATTATGGCTACGATAGTGCATTTTCCACCATTATGGATGCGAATATCACAACCTTACTCGTTGCGTTGATTTTGTTCGCCGTCGGTACTGGCCCAGTAAAAGGGTTCGCAGTGACATTAGCTATTGGTATTGTCACCTCGATGTTTACCGCCATTGTTGGAACCCGCGCAGTGATAAATGCGATTTGGGGCGGCAAGAAAATTGACCGGCTACCGGTATAGGGAGTATTTTCATGCATCAAATAATTAAAGCGGGATCAACTATTCCATTTATGCGTTACCGCTGGTGGGCGTGGATTATTAGCGGCTTATTGGTACTTGGTTCAATTATTACACTCAGTGTCAAAGGGTTGAATTGGGGACTTGATTTCACGGGCGGTACGGTGATTGAAGTTGGTTACAGTCAAGCCGCTGATCTACCACAAATTCGCCATACTTTAGAAAATAACGGGTTTGGTGGTGCCGTGGTACAGAGCTTTGGTACCCAACAAGATGTTTTAATCCGCATTGAACCGCGTGATGATATCAAAGTACAGGAACTTGGTGATCAGGTATTACGTGCTCTGCAAAACGATTCAGCGAACCACGTTGAGTTGCGCCGAATTGAATTTGTTGGGCCTCACGTCGGTGATGAGTTGGCTGAGCAAGGAGGCTTAGCGGTGTTAGCTGCACTGGCTGGTATCCTGATCTATATTGCGCTGCGTTTTGAATGGCGGTTGTCGTTAGGTGCAGTTGGTGCCTTGGCTCATGACGTGATTTTAACCTTGGGACTGTTTTCACTACTGCAGTTAGAATTTGACTTAACCGTACTCGCAGCGGTGTTAGCTGTCATTGGTTATTCCATCAATGACTCGGTGGTTATCAGTGACCGGATCAGAGAAAACTTCCGGAAATTCCATAAAGGAACGCCCGAAGAGATTATCGACGAAGCACTGACTAGCACGTTAAGCCGTACCATTGTAACGTCATTAACGACAATTTTGGTGTTGTTAGCGCTGTACTTTGTCGGTGGACAACTGATCCACGGGTTTGCAACGGCACTCTTGTTTGGTGTGGTCGTAGGTACTTACTCATCAATATTTATCGGTAGTTCGTTAGCCTTTGCACTCGGTGTTAGCCGCGAAGACCTTATGCCACCTGAAGTCGAAAAAGAAGGTGAAAATATTGAGCCAATGCCTTAATGGACAGTGGTGTGTTATAAAGGATAGATGAGCTCATGCTAGTTGTTATTTCACCAGCCAAGAATTTGGATTATGACAGTGTGTTACCTACGGTTCAGTATTCGCAACCGCGAATGCTGAATCGTGCTCAACAGCTGATCGATAAATGTCGAACACTCACCCCCGCACAGCTGAGTCAACTGATGAAAATCAGCGATAAGCTAGCTGGTTTGAATGCCGCGCGTTTTGCCCAATGGCAGCAGCCATTTACCCCCGACAATGCGCGTCCAGCTATCTATGCATTTGATGGAGACGTGTATGCAGGGTTAGCAGCGGAAAAGTTGTCTGAGGAAGCAATTTCATATGCTCAGGAACATTTACGCATACTGTCGGGTCTATACGGAGTATTAAGGCCACTTGATTTAATGCAACCATATCGTCTCGAAATGGGCACTAAATTAGCCACCCAATTCGGTAATAACCTTTACGAATTTTGGGGGAACGAAATTACTGAAATGCTGAATCACGATCTAGCGGCGATTGATTCTGAGTGGTTGGTTAATTTAGCGTCACAAGAGTATTTTTCGAGCGTACGGCCAGATAAACTTCACGCCAAGATCATTACACCTGTCTTCAAAGACGAAAAGAATGGTCAGTATAAGGTGATTAGTTTCTGGGCAAAAAAAGCTCGTGGGATGATGGCACGTTTTGTGATGAATGAACGTCCGCAATCGATTACCGATTTAAGGCAGTTTAACAGTGGTGGCTATCGTTTTAATGCCGATGAATCAACCGCAACTGAATTAGTGTTTTATCGTTCAGAGCGCGATCAACGGTTATAACAAGGGGAAGGTAATGAGAGAATTTGAGCATGAACCGTCACAACCTGAAGCAACAACAAACAGAACTACCTTATGGGTATCAGTCATCGTTGTTCTTGCACTCGTGGTTGCGGTGCTGTTGTGGTTCATGTATCAAGATTCGAGTCAATCAACCCCACAACAGGTCGTCGAAATCACACAACCAGATTCAATCAATGAGTCGGAGCCGGTGGTCGAGCCTGAATTAGAAACCGATGAATTTATTCCAGCTGTGGCCGATACGCTTGATTTAGATGAACCTGAAGAGGTTGTAGAGGCCGCTCCGTTACCAGACCTTAATGACAGTACTGCAGTGGTGTTGCAGGAGTTTGCTCAAGCTGAACAAAATATTGCACCGGTTAAGTCTGAGCAGTTAATTCGAGATGCGGTGGTATTTTTAGATAATCTTCGTCAAGGTTTGGTCATTCGAGAAAACGCTGTCGTTGCGGGACCAACAGCTGCGTTTCGTGTACTTGAGCAAAACGGTAAAATATACATAGACCCGCGTAGTTATGATCGCTACAACAGTATCGTCGATTGGTTTGTCAGTTTAGACACCGATGTTACGATACAGTTATTTAACCGTTACCAGCCACTGATGCGAGAAGCATTGGCCGAGATCGGTTATCCCGATGAAGAGCCACGTCAAGTGCTATTAGACGCTATCGAGGTATTGCAGGCGACACCAGCCGTTGGCACTGTTATTGAGTTGAATGATGATAGCGTCATGTATCGGTATGCTGACCCTGCGTTAGAAGCATTACCAGCAGCACAGAAACAAATGCTGCGGATGGGGCCTGACAATATTCGTCGGGTAAAATTGAAACTGGCTGCAATCCAAGAAGCATTAACGAAGTAGTTAGCGATGGCCACAACTCCTTTAGATCCTATTCCTGAACATTTACAGGGAGATTTCCCACTACGCGGTAATCGCTTTAGTCGTTGGGTAGGGCGTGTGGGAATGCGTCTGTTGGGTGGCTGGCGTATTGAGGGAGAATTCCCCAATATTCGCAAAGCTATTGTTCCAGTTGCTCCTCACACGTCAAATTGGGATTTTTTCGTGGGTGTGTTCGCGATGCTTGCATTGGGTTTAAACCTGAATTACTTAGGTAAGCATACCATTTTTCGATTTCCCGTGAATGGCATTTTACGCTGGCTCGGTGGGATCCCTGTCGACCGGCGTGCTGCGAGCGGCGTTGTCGAGCAAATGGTGGTGCAATTTAACCAACGCGAACATTTAGTTTTGGCACTTTCACCAGAAGGCACTCGTACGAAAGTGGTGGAGTGGAAGAAAGGTTTCCTCCATATGGCGAAGGCGGCGCAAGTACCTGTGGTACCTATTGCGTTTGATTTTTCTCGCAAAATTATTGATATCACACCAGCGATGATGGTTACCGGTGACATTGACGCAGAATTACAAAGGGTGAAACAGGCAGTTGCCCATGCGGTAGGGAAATACCCAGAGCATACGTGATACGTGAAAATGTGCTATTATCGTGCTGATTTTTTGAAAAGGGTCAAAACATGAAAATCATTGAAGGCGGAATTGCTGCACCAGGGAAAAAATTCGCGATTGTCGTTTCGCGGTTTAACCATTTTGTCGTCGACAGTTTGCTCAATGGCGCATTAACAACGCTCAAGCATTACGGGCAAGTGAATGACGATGATATTACCGTGGTTCGTGTGCCAGGTGCATATGAGATTCCACTCACAGCCAAAAAGCTGGCCAAATCTGGTAATTATGACGCCATCATTGCAATCGGTGCAGTGATCCGAGGGGGGACTCCTCATTTCGATTTTGTGGCCGGTGAAAGTAACAGTGGCTTAGGACGTGTTGCTCTTGAGCATGAAGTACCAGTCGCATTTGGCATTATTACCACTGATTCAATTGAGCAAGCTATTGAGCGTAGCGGTACTAAAGCTGGAAATAAGGGTGCTGAAGCAGCTTTAAGCGCGCTAGAAATGGTTAATGTTTTGAATCAAATTTAAGAGAGAGCTTAATGAAACCAGCGGCCCGTCGTAGAGCAAGAAAACTTGCCGTACAAGCAATATACTCATGGCAGATGTCTCAAAACAGTATGAGTGATATTGAGGTTCAGTATTTAACTGAAAATGATACGAGCAAACTGGATGTGGATTATTTCTTGGCGTTGGTACGCGGTGTCGCAGGCCAAGCAGTAGCGCTCGACCGAGCCTTGGAACCATTTCTAGACCGCCCCTTGAAAGACCTTGACCAAGTAGAGCGTGCAGTGTTGCGCTTAGCTGCGTTTGAATTAAGTGAGCGTCTGGATGTGCCATTTAAAGTGGCTATTAACGAAGCAATAGAGCTCGCGAAGGCCTTTGGTGCCGATGATAGCCATCGTTTTGTGAACGGTGTGTTAGATAAAGCCGTGACCACGTTACGTCCTGTACGTCAGTAATACAGAGCATACTCTATGGCTATTGGCGAGTTTGACCTCATAGCAACGTATTTTACCCATCGCTATCCACAACGAGATGACGTGGATATTGGGGTGGGTGATGATGGTGCGGTACTCAAAATCCCACCAAACTCAGAGTTGGTGGTGGTTACTGACACTATGGTTGAAGGTGTGCATTTTGATCAGCAGACCCCGGCACGAGCAATTGGCCATAAAATTGTCGCTGTTAACTTAAGTGATTTAGCAGCCATGGGCGCTGAGCCTGCTTGGATTAGCTTAGCGTTGACCTTACCAACCGTTGATCATGACTGGTTGACTGGGTTTACCCATGGCTTGCGTGAAATTTGTGATTACTATCAATGCCAACTGGTGGGTGGTGATACCACCCGCGGGCCGCTGACCATTACCGTCACCGCGCATGGTTTGGTACCAACAGGTAAGGCACTACGCCGTAATGGTGCTAAGCCAGGTGATTGGATTTATGTTAGTGGAACTTTAGGGGATGCTGGTTTAGCTTTGGCAGCAAGTCAGCAACAGCATAAATTATCACCCGATTATCAACGGCGGTTAAACGAACGTTTGTTTTTCCCGTCTCCACGGGTGGCGTTAGGGCAATCACTACGAGGTATCGCTAGCAGTGCCATCGATGTTTCTGATGGCTTACTGGCAGACTTGGGACATATTTTATCAGCGTCTCAAGTTGGGGCGCGCATTGATGTTGATGAGCTACCCTTATCGCTCGCATTAACCGAAAGCTTATCTGAAACAGATGCATATAAATATGCGCTAACCAGCGGTGATGATTACGAGCTGTTGTTTACGGTGCCAGAAGCGCAACGTGGCTTGTTTGATACGGTTATTGCCCATGCTGCACACAAACCTGTTTGTATTGGCCGTGTCACCAATGAGGTGGAAGTGGTACAGCTCTTATATGCAGGCGAGCCTTGGTCGATGCCAACCGATGTTGCGCTAGGCTTTGACCACTTCAAAAAGCCAACCAGTGAAACAGAGCCCGAATTGTGATTCGTATGCTGCGACATCCCATCCATCTACTTGCCTTTGGTTTTGGCAGTGGGTTGGCACCTAAAGCGCCTGGAACCTTCGGTACCTTAATGGCGATCCCGATTGTGTGGTTGATGCAATCGTTAGATCTAACTGCGTATATAGCCGTAACTACACTCGCTGCATTGCTTGGCCTATGGATTTGCCAGTTCACGGCACGTGCATTAGGAGTACATGATCACCCTGCTATTGTGTGGGATGAGATTGTTGGTTATATGGTGGCTATGTTGGCGTTACCCTTTACTTGGTTCAATGTGTTCGCTGCGTTTGTACTATTTCGCATATTCGACATTGTGAAGCCTGGCCCTATAGGCTGGTGCGATAAAAGGCTAACCGGTGGTGCCGGTATTATGGTGGACGATTTGCTGGCCGGAGCGGCCAGCGCGGTCGTCTTACATTTGGGCTATGCGGCGTTGAATCTGAGCTAAAATACCAGCACGGTCAAGCTCAAGTTCAGCACGTATTTCATCTTGTGTACCGTGTTTAATAAAGACATCAGGCAACCCTAAGTGCAACACCTGGATGGTGCGACCTTGTTCTGCTAGATATTCGCTGACAGCACTTCCAGCACCCCCAGCAATCGCACCCTCTTCAAGTGTCACGAGCAACTCATGACGGTCGGCAAGTTGCTCGATAAGCTCATGGTCAAGCGGCTTTACAAAGCGCATGTCGGCCACCGTCGCGTCGAGCGTCTCAGCACAATTAAGTACATCAACCAGCCAAGTCCCGAAGTTTAAGATAGCAATACGCTGTCCTTCACGCATCAACCGCCCTTTGCCGATGGGTATTTGTTGCATCTCTGCATCATAAGGCATTCCCACACCGTTACCTCGTGGGTAACGTACCGCAGCCGGGCCGGCTTGATAAAGGTGACCGGTATAGAGCATATTGCGACATTCATTTTCATCGCTGGGCGTCATAATTACCATATTGGGAATGCAACGCATGTAACTAATATCAAAAGCACCTTGGTGCGTCGGGCCGTCGGCACCAACAATTCCTGCTCGGTCTATAGCAAACAACACGGGCAGTTCTTGTAGCGCGACATCATGAATGAGTTGGTCATAGCCCCGTTGTAAGAACGTCGAATAGATCGCAACGACTGGATGGAAGCCCCCAATCGCAAGGCCAGCACCAAAGGTGACAGCATGCTGTTCTGCGATGGCAACGTCGAAGTACTGGTCAGGGAATTTCTGTGAAAACTCAACCATACCTGAACCTTCGCGCATTGCCGGCGTCACGGCCATGAGTTTTGAATCCTTGGCCGCCATTTCACATAACCAATCCCCAAATACCTGCGAGTATGATGGTGTTTTGGGTGCTGCAGTTGGTAGCGAAGTAGTGGCTGGATCGAACTTAGGTACCCCATGGTAACCAATAGGATCTTTTTCTGCTGGCTCGTAGCCTTTACCTTTACGGGTAACGACATGGAGGAATTGAGGACCTTTCAAGTTACGCATATTGCGTAGGGTTTGGACCAGAAGATTAACGTCATGCCCATCAATAGGGCCGATGTAGTTAAACCCTAGCTCTTCAAATATCGTGCCTGGTGTCACAATACCTTTCATATGTTCTTCAGCACGGCTAGCAAGGTTTGAAATGCTAGGCATGCCCTGTAACAACCGCTTTCCGCCTTCGCGAATCGAGGTGTAGAAATTGCTGGAAAGTAACCGTGCTAAATGATTATTTAAAGCACCAACGTTCTCTGAAATTGACATCTCATTGTCGTTGAGAATGACCAACATGTCAGGTTTGATGTCCCCTGCATGGTTCATCGCTTCAAATGCCATCCCAGCGGTAATGGCACCATCACCAATCACAGCGACTACCTTTTGTTGGGTTTTATTACGTTGGGCGGCAATTGCCATGCCTAGTGCAGCACTAATCGAGGTGCTAGAGTGACCAACACTTAATGTGTCGTATTCACTTTCTGGACGCCATGGGAATGGATGTAACCCATTTTTCTGGCGAATGGTATGCATGGCATCCTTACGACCGGTCAATATTTTATGTGGGTAGGCCTGATGACCAACGTCCCAAACTAACTGGTCGTATGGCGTAGCATAGACGTAGTGCAGCGCAACAGTTAATTCAACTGTGCCAAGACCTGAGGCCAAGTGACCACTACTTTGACTGACAGACTTTAATAGAAACTCACGAACCTCACCGCATAGTTGCGGCAACTGCCGTTCGCTTAACAGACGAACATCGGCAGGTGTGTTAATGCTATCCAATAACGTGATCGGAGCATCAGAGTGACTACGAGTTGACGACATGAATTTAATGATCCCGGTTCAGCAAATGGTCAGCGAATGCTGCTAATAATTCGGTATTGTAAGTAATTTTGGTTAAGGCATGAAGCGCTTTCTGGTGGAATTCCTGCAAACGCTGTTGTGCGCCATCTAAGCCTAATAGTGTAACATACGTGGACTTATTTGCCTCTGCATCGCTGCCTTTCGTTTTTCCTAAGGATGAGGTGTTGCCAATCACATCCAACATGTCATCACGAACTTGGAAAGCCAGCCCTAAGTTGTAGGCAAAATCATCGAAATGCTGACGGAAGTCTTGCGCTTCGTCATCACCAGCAAGGACACCGAGCATTACCGCTGCACGAATCAATGCCCCGGTTTTATGCTCATGAATTTGGGCTAACTCTGGTTCAGGTAGATGCGCAGCACCAGTAGCCGCTAAATCGAGTGCTTGGCCACCACACATACCATGGTCACCGCTAGCTTGGGCTAATACTTGAATCATGGTCAACTGGCGCTCGGCGTTAAGCGGCAGGTGCGGTGCACTCAACAATTCAAAGGCTAGTGTTTGGAGTGCGTCACCAGCAAGGATGGCTGTCGCTTCATCGAAGGCAATGTGGCAGGTTGGTTGTCCCCGCCGGAGGTGGTCATTATCCATGGCGGGCAAATCGTCGTGAACCAGCGAGTATGCGTGAATACATTCAACTGCAGCGGCGGCGCGCATGATAACGTCAGACGGTGCACCACAAAGTTGCCCCACCTGTAAGGTCAGAAAAGGCCGTACTCGTTTACCACCTAACACTAAAGCATAATGCATCGCTTCTTGTAACCTTGGGGCGACCGCGCGGCGTTGCAAAAGCAGATGATTAAGGTAGTGATTGATCTGTTGTTTTGATTGTTCAAGTTGGTCAAGCAAATTCACGCGTCATCCTCGGCAGCGTGTTGGAATGGCACTAGGACATCTTGCCCTTGCTGTTGCAGCAATTGTGCTACTTTTTGCTCAGCTTGCTGTAGCTTCTGTTGGCTCAATCGTGACAACTTAACCGCTTGCTCAAATTGTTCTAGTGCTTGCTCTAACGGTAGCTCACCTTGTTCGAGCTGGACAACGATTTTTTCCAGCTGCTGCATGGCTTGTTCAAATGATAAATCACTCATAGGGAATGCGACCTCATCGGGGCATGACATGATGGCGCACAAGTTACCCTGATTACGATGTGTCGTCAAATCAGGTATAATGTTGTCTTCTTAATTTTAGCTCAACCATGGTTTCAAAAATACACGCATGAAATTTATAATCCGACTCCACGCAGAAATCACGATAAAGAGTAATGGCGTTCGTAAAAGATACGGCAAATTACTCGTTAATAATTTGAAAAGTATCTTGCAACGACGCGAGTTAAAGGGAAAGGTAACTTGGTGTTGGGATCGGATTGAACTTGAAGTATCGCCCGTGTCGCAATCACGGGTGGATGAAATTATTGAGCTGTTGCAACGAGTACCCGGTATCGCTTGGTTCAGCCAGTCGTATGAAATGCCACTCCCAGAGGGTGATCCGACAGATTTTGGACCTATTACAGAACTGGTGTTAGCGTGCTGGCAACCTGTTGTTACGGGAAAAAGTTTTGTGGTGCGGGTGAAGCGTAAAGGTGATCATCCATTCCGTTCGTTGGATTTGGAGCGCTATTTAGGGGGGGCGTTGTTACGGCACTGCGCTGATTCGCGTGTGAGCTTAAAACATCCTGAGGTTGAGGTGCGGCTTGAAATTGATCATCACACCGTGCGGGTTTTTGGGGACAAAATTCAAGGTTTAGGTGGTTTCCCACTGCCAAGTCAGGAAACAGTGTTGAGCTTGTTATCTGGTGGATTTGACTCTAGTGTTGCCAGTTTCCAATTGATCAGACGGGGCGCGCGCGTGCATTTTTGTTTCTTTAATTTAGGCGGCGCGCAGCATGAAACGGGTGTGCGGCAAACCGCTTATTATTTATGGCAACAGTATGCTAGTTCACACCCACTCAAATTTATTAGTGTTGATTTCGCGCCTATAGTTGAAGAGATCCTAACTAAAGTTGATAACGGGTTAATGGGCGTTGTACTCAAACGGCAGATGTTACGTGCTGCCGAGTTAGTTGCCGACAAGCTCAATACTGCGGCGATTGTGACCGGTGAGGCACTAGGGCAAGTTTCAAGTCAGACCTTGAGTAACCTTAGTGTGATTGATGAAGCCACACATAAACTGGTACTGCGGCCGCTCATCACCATGGATAAGCAGGATATTATTAATATTGCGGATCAGATTGGAACCGGTGATTTGGCGCGGAGTATGCCGGAGTATTGTGGCGTTATTTCGAATAAGCCAACCGTGAAAGCACAACGCGATGCGCTTATGCAAGCAGAAAGCTTACTCGATTTGACGCTGATCGAAGCAGTTGTGAAACAGGCAAAAGTCGAAGAGGTTAGTCAAATTGGTGCCACACTAGAGAGTCGCGTGGAACAATTTCGTACCGTTCATGAGGTCGATGCCACTGTTCATGAGATCATCGATATTCGCAGTCAAGACGAGGTTGAACGTAAAGCATTTGTCGCACCAACTGACACCATCACCGTCCGCCATATTCCATTTTTTAAATTGGGCACGGCTTTTACACAATTAGCAACAAATAAAATCTATTTGCTCTATTGTGACAAGGGTGTAATGAGTAAACTGCAAGCTTTATACTTACAGGAGCAGGGATTTACGAATGTTGCGGTCTATCAACCACATTAGCTGCGATCTCTGTCAATGGATGATAAATCAAGGATAAAAGGAATGACCTCAAGAAACGTAGCTCGAATTATTTTTGTTATATTATTGATTGGCTTGTCGGCTGCATTTCTCATGCAGGTGTCTTCAAATTCAGTCCCGCGCTTTGAACATGCCGATAAAGTAGTGCACTTCGGAGCTTTTTTTATCTTAGCGCTGACTTTTCACCGGGCATTTCCAATTCCTATTTGGTTAGCATTGGTGTTGTTGACACTCTATGGTGTAGCAATTGAATGGTTACAGAGTTTAACGCCATACCGCGATGCTAGCTTAGGTGATTTGATTGCTGATGCACTCGGTGCTTCAACATATTACGCCATTGCCTACTGGTATTATCGAAAGCAAAAAAAAGCGAAGTGATTTACTTCGCTTTTTTGGCTTTATCTTTCCCTTTCTTTTTCTTTTTCTTAGTCTTACCGGGGGTTGGAAACTTATATTGAGGGCGTAATTCGTCAAATACACGTCGCTCAATCTTCAGTTTTTGGTAGCGCTCAATGCGCCCTAACAATTCTGCGTCATGAGCTTCAACCAATGCCACTGCAAGCCCAGCTTTACCTGCTCGTCCCGTACGACCGATGCGGTGCAGATAAGTATCGGCTTGGCGTGGTAAATCATAATTCACAACCAGCGCGATATCCTCGATATCGATACCGCGAGCGGCCACGTCAGTAGCGATTAAGGTGCTATCGCTAAACTTTTCCATCCGAGCAATGATACGTTGCCGATCAGCCTGGGGCATATCGCCACGTAGCGTGAGATTCTTCACCCCTGCGGCAAATAACTTACCTGCCAATTCGTCGACCCGTTCGCGCGTGCGAACGAAAATAATGCGTCGCCCTGGGTTTTCTTCAAGTACCCGCAGCAACAATTTGAATTTATGTTCAGCGGTATCGGCTTGGTACCACCGTTGCAAGATTTTGCCGCGCTCACGCTTAGGTGGCTCGACCGTTATTTGTTGTGGATTATTCTGAATTTCCGCTGAGAATCGTTGTACTCCAGCACTGTCTAAAGTTGCAGAGAAGAGCATGGTTTGTTGCAGTTGCTGAGTTTCATTAACTAATTGCTTCACTGCAGTGCTAAAACCCATATCTAACATACGATCAGCTTCGTCAATGATAAGCCATTCAATGGTATCAAGCGCGTATTGATCGGCGCCAATGAGATCCAGCAGCCGCCCTGGGGTGGCCACCAAAATATCATGAGGCTGCTCCAGCACTTGGTGTTGCGAACCATAGTTAACACCACCAGTGATTAACACGGTGTTCAGACCAGTACTATCACTGAAGGCATCTGCTTGCTCAGCAATTTGCTGCGCAAGCTCTCGGGTAGGCGCTAAAATCAGTACTCGTGCAGGTCCCGCATGGTGGCGGGGAAAATCTAGCAAATGTTGCAATGCAGGTAACAGAAAAGCGAGCGTTTTCCCAGTTCCCGTAGGGGAATTAACCAGCAAATCTTGCCCCTCTAAAGCCGCTGGGATTACTGCTTGCTGTACTTTTGCTGGCTTGTTAAGGTTTGCTGCTTTGAGAACCTCAATGAGTTCATCATCAAGTTCAAGTTGTTCCCAATCGGGTGTCATGCCTTATTCCTGTCGTTGTGGAGATACTAATGGGATTTCAATGTCGGCAATTTTACCTGAAAGATGACCAATGTGCGATGAAAGTTAGCACCGATAGCTTACTGTTTGGTGCTTGGGTAGAGATCGCGGCGGCGCAACGATTACTAGATCTGGGTACCGGCTGTGGCATTTTAGCGTTAATGCTGGCGCAGCGGAGCATATTGTCGGCTCATATTGACGCGGTTGAACTGGATGCGCGTGCCGCAGCACAAGCACAAGAGAATGTTAACGCATCGCCGTGGCCAAAAAAAGTAACGGTAGTGCAAGGCGACGTTGCTGCGCTCGAATTACCTGTAACTAGCTATGATGTCATTGTGATGAATCCCCCCTATTTTGCAGGTCACCTTGCCAGTCCAACGGCAGCTCGGCAATTAGCGCGGCAAGGCCATGGTCAAGTTTGGCGCACTTGGCTGGCATGCGCTCATGATTGGTTAAGCCCCGTCGGGAAAATTGCCGTCGTGGCACCGATGACTGCGCTACAGCAAATTCTAACGTGTGCTGCATCGCTAGGTTTGTGTGTTAGCCGTCAGTGTCAGGTGCATAGCACGCCAAGCAAACCTGCGTACTTAGTGATGCTGGAGTTACGACATGAGTCCGCACACAGCAGTGTGGTTCATGAAACGATGATCATTAGAGATGCGACCGGCGCTTATACTGCCGTGTTTAAAACGTTGACGAAAGATTTTTATCTATCGTAAGAGTAGCCGTGATGGGAATCATCACGGCTGTATGAGGTGAGACTATAAGCCGAGTACTGCTACCCCTTGGCGGAAAGTGATATCCACTGGGATTTTTGCCGCCGCTAAGCGATCGAGATCGGCTTGCAGCTGCTCATCGATGTGGCCCATGGTGTCAAACAATTCACCGACACCGTGATAATCCCCATCGCCTTGTAAGGTAAGAATCTTTGCCGATAAGGAATTCATGGCATCACGCATGGCCGTCATGTTGACTGCATATTGACCTTGTTCGTTGCGGGTGAATGCACCCGCTTGTGCGAAGTAGTTGAAGCGAATCATGTTGGCTTTACCATGTGCACTGGCAGCACCAAAGCGAACCGAACGGAAAATGCCAGCTAAAAAAGTGGTGTAGTAGTCTTCTAATACACCTTCGGTAATTACGCCGGCTTCAAGCAGTTGAGTGACCATATACAGGCCTAAAATATCCGCTTTACCTTCTTCTAATGCAGAAGCGTGTTCTTTTAGTGCTTCGCGGACTGTGCCTGGTTGACCAATTAAGTTTTTAATGCCAAGCCCATGTGCAACCTCATGGAACATGGTGTTGGCAAAAAACGCGTCAAAGGTAATATGACGGCGTTGCTCAGGTACAATTAATTCTTCGGCAATGGGTACCAAAATCGCATCAAACTTGGCGCGCATTGCGTTTTTTAGCTGCAAGCGACGGGTACCTTTGTCGAGCTGAACCTGCTCATCATTAGGTAAGTTAATCGCGATGGTTTTGCTGCCGGCATTTGAATGGCCCGCGTAATAAACGACATCGTAAGCATTCAACTGTGCGCCAGTACCTGGAACCTCTGCTTTATACTCAGCGGGTACGGGTAGGTTACGTTGGAGTTCAGGGAGATGCGCAGCATAGATAGCGAGTTTTTCGCTCCACTCCCGATCTTTGATGAGGACATAAGATTCAAATGCCGTACGGTAGCCATAAAGTTGATCTTCATAGCTTTCAATAGGACCAATCACAACGTCAACGTCATTATCAGTCATATCCATCCAAGCATAATCAGAGGCTTGATATTCATTGCTAAGCAACGCATCGGCGCGCATGTTCAGGTAGGTTTTAAACTGCTCACTTTCCGCAAATTCAGCGGCTTCTCGCAATAACTCAGCAGCTTGCTGCAATTCTGCATGGTAAGCCTCATGGTAGGGGATGGCGTATAACTGCCCAGTTTGGTCTCGCCGGACCAGCGTATATTGGTCGATTTTGCCGGGGAAATTAGCACGTTCAAACTCTTCTTTGGTCATATCGGCCGGATAAAAGTTTGCTCCAGCAGGTTTTTCCCCAAATCCAGTTAAAAATGGCGTGTTATTATTGAGTCGATCCCAAGGGCCGTAATTGATTGCGGCGAATTGACGAACCTGCTCATTTGCTATGCGATCGAGTAATTCATTGGCACTGGCGCCGTAGGCTTGCTGCCAAAACAAGTCATCCATAATTTCAGATGCTTCGATCAATAGTTTCACCATATGGCGCTGACGCTCACTGAGATGACTCAAATCACTGGTTAGATCGAATGGATGATAGATATCCAACCGTGCTTGAGCATCGGCAACGAGTTGCACGGGAGGTAACTCTACAGCTGCTTTAGGCTGTTGAGGTGCTTGACTGCACGCAGCGAGTGACGCGCTCAGTGCGAGTAATGAATATTTGGTAAAGCTACGCATGGCTTTGTCCTTGTTTATTTCTCAAATGTTATTGGGGCGTCGAAGCGTCCGTAAATAAGTTGACGAGATCAGGATAAAATTCTTTTATCTCACCTGCAAGCAAGGCGAAATCGGCATCGATACGTTGTTCAGGCGTGGCTTCAACGAGCTTATCCTGTTCATCGACTAATACATCTGTCGGCTTGAACTTTTTAATCGCAAGATCATGTTCAAGGACAAAGTTAATACGGTCACGCCAGAGTAAACCTAGCTTAATCGCCCGTTTACCGTGCTCAAGGTGGGTTTTCAACTCGGTACCCGTGAGATCATGTTGGCGCATGCGAACAATGCCGCCGTCTTCTGTATGGTCGCGCAATTCTACTTCATCGCCAAATTGGAATGCCCCCGGAACTCGGCCCCGTTGAAGCCATTCGGTAAAATAAACATCGGTTGCTTGCTCACAAAATAGGGGTTTCACAGGTAATGAGCCTAAGCTGCTGCGTAATAAGCCCAAGAAATCTTCCGCACGGTTTGCGGCGGCGGCATCCACCACGACGATATTAAAGTGGGTATCGAGCATCCCCCAGGTTAATCGAAAACGTGTAAAGGCTTGTGGTAGAAGGCGGTGAACAATATCTTCTTTGAGATTTTGTTTTTCTTTGGCACCCACTTTGCGAGCTTGGTCATTTTCAATTAACGCAACCTGTTCGTCGAGCTCTGCTTGCACAACAGCAGATGGCAGAACTTTTTCTTCCTTACGAGCACAGAACAAGTAGGCAGAACCAATTTGGTGGGTGAATACTTCGCTGTGTTGGCCAAACGGTGACCCCCAGCCAAAACTTGCGAGCTCTTGTCGGCCGCAAGGACGAAAAGCATGCTGTGCTAAATTTTCTTCGAGATTATTCGGTACGTTAAAATCGTTTGCTAGCGTGTAGATTCTCAGGTTTTTAAACCACATGATTAATCCTTGAGTATTGAGATGAACTGTCAGTAAACAGTTAAATAAAAGTCATGGGTAACTTCATAATATAAGTTAACCCTTGGCCAGGTTTGCTCTCGGGATAGATGGTGCCATTCAACGTTTGATACACCAAGTTACGGATAATATGAGTACCTAGACCACTACCACCTTGTTGATGTTTGGTGGTGTAAAATTGATCAAATAGCTTTTCTGATTGTTCTTGGGTCAGCCCCTTGCCATTATCGCTATAACGAATGAGCAGACAATCCTGCTCGCGCTTAATGGTAATGCTAATTTTACCAGTTCCAGTTGGTTTATTTTCAAAACCATGGATAAGCGAGTTAATGATTAAGTTAGTGAATATTTGTGCGAATGCCCCCGCCGGGCAGCGCACGTGAATATCATCCGGGCAATCAATTATCAGTTCCGGATTATACGACTTTAGTTTTGGTTTTAAGGTTTTGATAACACCATCTAAATAGTCTTTGATATTAATGTCACGAATGGCTTCTGAAGTTTGATCAATCGCTACTTGTTTGAAACTGCTTAGCAGCTCGGAAGCACGGGCTAAGTTGTTTTCCAATAGAGGGAGTGAGTCCATACCGATTTGCAGCAAACATTCTAATTGTTCTTTGGTAAGCGTTTTATTGTGCAGTTTCTTCACCACCTCATGCATATGTTCGCGCAATGTAGAGGCGGCGGTGACACAAATGCCGATGGGTGTCGACATATCATGGGTTAAACCGGCCACGAGACCACCGAGCGATGCCATTTTTTCTGATTCAATCAGCTGATCTTGGGCCTTTTCCAAATCGGCAAGAGATTTAGATAAGCGCTTGTTGGCATTAAGTAGTTCTTCTTCAACCCGGAGACGTCGTTGAATTTCTTCTTGCAGGAATTCTTGGCGTGATTCGAGATCTTGTTTCTGGCGCTCTAAGTCAATTAATACTCGGCTCATATTACTCGTTTTACGCGCAACTTCCTGCTCGAGAATATTGTTTTGCTCATCGAGTTTGCGGTTCATCTTCATTAATTGTGTTTGTATGCGCTCTAAGTCTTCTTGATATTCTTTAAGATTTTCAACCAGTTGATTGTAAGCGCGCTCTAACAGGATAAATTCAGTATCACGGAGGCTGCGAACGTGAATTTTGGAATGCTCTAAGTCATCCAAACGGAAGTTTTGAATTTGACCAATTAAATCACGCATGGGACGACTTAACATGCGATGAAAGGCAACACTAAACAATAAGATCAAAAAGGTACTTTTTAAGATGGCCGAACCAATAATAAAGTACAAACTCACCTTAATTCGTTCGATGGCTATGTCCCGTGTGGTATACATGGTAACATCGCCAACTCGAGTGGATGCTCCGGAAAACTCAAACACCAGTTCGGAATGATAGCCAAATACACCATCACGTTCAGGCAGTTCATAACTCTCTGCTTCTACTGTTGGAAAGGCTGATAATGGAGGTGTACGGCCGCGTTGACTGATCACGCGCCCGGTATCATCGCGGATCACTAGCCCAGCAATAGCAGGAATATTGATTAAACCATCCGCTATCGCTTCAACTTGTGGGGTGTTATATTCCCAAAGTGAGCGTGCAAGGGAGTGATTAATCGTGCTTTGTTGGTTACTCAACTCCTGCACCAGCATATTCTTGGTATCGTAGTATTCACCAACAATTTGGACCGATGTTACGATCAGCGTAAGGACAAAATACACTGAGAGAACACTGGTTAATAGTGATTTTGAAATACTCGATGTAGCCATTGAGGGTTCCTAAAAGCTTTCCCTCAAGGTACTGGAAAACGACATATTTCGCAATACGAGGAACATTGAGAAGTGTGGCCTGGTAGGTTATGTTATTTTATGTCTGACGAACACCACATGGACACAACTTAAGGTAAGTAGCATGCAAGAACAACTGGAAATTGGAGAAAAATGGTTATCACAGTACGCTGAGCTAGATATCTTGGTACGAGTACTGCTGGTATTGGTCACCGCATGGTTGGCCAATTTTGTTGTTAAGAAAATTCTACTGCGCGGTATTCTCGCTGCAATCTCCTACACGCCAGTCGGGCGTGACAAAGAATTGTTTGAAAGTAACGTTATTGCCCGAATCGCGAATGTGGTGCCAGCGCTGGTCATTGCTTATGGGATAACCACGATTACGCAGCTACCTGTCGAAGTAGGTATTGTTGTCCGAAACGTCTGTAATGCCTTTATTGTATTAACCTTAGCTCGGGCAATAAGTGGTATTTTAACCGTTACAAATACGGTGTATGAGCGTCGACCCGATGCTCATCAAAAGCCCATCAAAGGCTATATTCAAGTGATCAAGATTGGGGTGTATGCCGTTGCTGCGATCTTGGTCATTGCCGCCTTGATCGACCGCTCACCTGTTATTCTATTGTCTGGGTTAGGAGCGATGGCTGCAGTCTTGATGTTGGTTTTTCAAGACACCTTGTTATCCTTAGTGGCGAGCGTGCAGATTTCATCGAATGACATCATTCGTGTAGGGGATTGGGTGGAGATGCCCAATCTCAATGTGGATGGTGACGTTATTGATATCGCGCTACACACAGTGAAGGTTCAAAACTGGGATAAAACTATCTCTACTATTCCTACCAAGCGTTTTATTACAGACCCGTTTAAAAACTGGCGTGGTATGCAAGAATCTGGTGGGCGGCGAATTAAACGTAGTTTGATGTTGGATCAGAACAGTGTCCATTTTTTATCCAATGAGGAGCTAAAAAAGCTTTATCGATTCCGTATCCTTCGCGACTACCTCACATCGAAGAAACAAGAAATTGACGAGTGGAATCAAAAGTTAAAAGATGAAGGCAAGGAACCGGTCAATACGCGTCGGATTAGTAATATCGGAACCTTTCGGGCCTATGTGGTGCAGTACCTGAAGAATCACCCGCGGATTAATCAGAATATGACGTTGATGGTGCGCCAGCTAAATCCAACCCCAGATGGGTTGCCATTAGAAATATACTGTTTTACTGCAACCACAGTATGGGCGGAGTATGAAGGGATTCAGTCAGATATCTTTGACCATCTAATTTCGATTTTACCGGAATTCGGATTGCGGGTATTCCAACATCCAAGTGGTGCTGATATGCGGGAAATGGCAATACAACTTAAACAATCTGGTCATACTGCAACATAACTGACATCGCACAGTCACGCAGTTGTCATAAAACAGAAGTATCTTGCGCATCATTGATCCATAGATGCGCAAGGTACACACATGAAGCATTCCATTCTTTCCTCGGTGATCTTACTAACCTTAAGTAGTTCACCAGCGCTTGCACAAGAATCAACATTAGACCCGGTTGTTGATGCCGCCAGTGAAATCACGCAAGCTGCTAAATCCTCACAGCAAACCGTAGCGACTATTGCTGATACAACGCAAGAGCGTGTCCAGCAGTACAAGCAAGTCATGCGTCAAATTCAAGGGTTAGAGGTTTATACCCAACAACTCCAACGACAACTGCATGCGCAACAAGCAGAAAAAGAAGAATTGCTTCGGTCATTGGACGAAGTCAGTGTTGTGGAGCGTCAAATCACCCCATTAATGATGCGAATGGTTGATAGCTTAGCCATTTTTATCGAATTAGATGTGCCATTTTTGTCAGCAGAGCGGCAGCATCGTCTAGCAGGGTTGCAAGCTCTAATGGACCGCGCCGATGTGGCGGTATCAGAAAAATTTCGCCGGGTGTTGGAAGCTTTTCAGATTGAAGTTGATTACGGTCGCACCATTGAAGCCTACAACGGGGTTATGGATATCGCAGGGCAACCACAAGATGTCGAGTTCCTACGCATTGGTCGTACCGCATTAATTTATCAAACACGCGATGGTTCTAACTTAGGTATTTGGAATCAAGAGCAGCGGCAGTGGGAGCCTTTGGCAGACAGCTATAGCAGCGCTATTAAAAAAGCAATTCGCGTTGCGCGTAAACAGCTAGCTCCAGACCTATTGATGTTACCCATTCATCCTGCGACATCGGCAGTAGGAGAATAACCATGTTGAAGAAATCAGTAGCCGCAGTATTCATGTTAGCGTTAATGCTGGTGACGAACATCAGCTCGGCGGCACCCCAACAGCCCCTCAATTTGGACCAATTGCTACAGCAATTACAGCAAGGCAAGTTTGCACAATCACAAGAGAACCAGCAGCGTGAGGCACGCTTTAAAGCTGAAGCGGCAGCGCAAGAGCGTCTATTGCGTGAAGCTATGGCAGAACGTGAACAGTTGGAGCATTTAAGTGAGCGACTTGAACGGCAATTTGAAGCGAACGAATCGGAGCTTGCTAGCTTAACCGATGCTTTAACGCAACGCATGGGCTCGCTACGAGAGTTATTCGGGGTGCTACAGCAAGTCTCTAGCGATACTGCGAGCAAATTACAGAGTTCTCTGATCTCTGCAGAATACCCTGCGCGGCATGAACCGCTCGTGCAACTTGCCGAAAAAATGGGACGTAGCTCGACCTTAGCTTCCATGGCAGAAATTGAGTCAGTCTGGCTAGCACTACTACAGGAAATGACCGAATCAGGGAAAATTTCGCAATTTACGCGACAAGTGACGCTCGCAAGTGGTGAACAAGTAGCTCGTCAGGTCACTCGAGTTGGGGCCTTCAATTTGGTCGCAGATGGCAAGTACTTAGAATTAATTCCAGGTACCGACACTGTTGCTGAACTGGTGCGTCAACCAAGCCAACGTTACCTTGCCACTATTCGTCATATCGAATTAGCTGATTCTGAGATCGTTGAGTTTGCGCTCGATCCTACCGGTGGCGCTATTTTGGGTTTATTAGTCCAAGCTCCAGACTTAAGTGAACGCATTGAACAAGGTGGCACCGTTGGTTACATCATTCTGACATTAGGCTTATTGGGTTTGGTGTTGGCATTAAATCGGTTGGTCAGCCTCACACGGATAAATGGCAAAGTGAAGCGTCAAATGAATTCCACCAAAGTCAGCATCGATAATCCGTTAGGTCGCGTGATGGCGGTAAAAGATAATTATCCAAATGTTGATACTGAAACATTGGAGCTCAAGCTAAGCGAAGCCATTCTACATGAAATGCCAGCGCTGCAACGGCATCTTACATTTATAAAAATTATCTCTGTGGTAGCACCATTGATGGGACTGTTGGGTACCGTCACCGGCATGATCAACACCTTCCAAGCTATTACATTGTTTGGTACCGGTGACCCGAAACTTATGGCTGGTGGTATTTCACAAGCCTTGGTCACCACTGTACAAGGTTTAGTGGTAGCAATTCCATTAACGCTATTGTTTGCGACCTTAAACACCCGTAGCCGCAACATTATTCATATCTTGCAGGAACAAGCGTCTGGAATTATTGCAGAACGTTCAGAACGGGAGCAATAACCATGATATTGCAAGAAATGAGTCATGCAATTCAAGATTTCATTGAAACCGGAGGGCAAGTCCTCCTGGTGATAGGTGTGCTCATTTTTACCATGTGGTTATTGATTTTAGAGCGCATTTTTTACTATCTCCGCGGCCATCGTCAAACAGCTCGCAAGGCAATTGAAGTATGGCAATCGCGGGTGGAGCGTAGCTCATGGGAGGCTGAGCAGATTCGTGATGCATGGATTTCACGCGTGACCATGGCGCTGGGGGGGAATCTTCCCCTGCTACAAGCCATGGTGGCCCTTTGCCCGTTACTAGGTTTGATGGGTACGGTTACGGGCATGATTGAAGTATTTGACGTTATGGCCGTTGCCGGTAGTGGTAATGTGCGTTCGATGGCTGCTGGCGTGTCCAAAGCAACCATTCCAACCATGGCTGGTATGGTCGGTGCATTATCGGGGGTGTTTGCCACAACATGGTTGAAGCGAGTGACCAAGCGAGAGCGGTTACAGTTAGAACAGCAATTAGCGCTAGATGATAATCACCAGATGGTGACTGCCTAATACGAGGAGAGCGATATGAAACAGCACTTTATCAACCTGATGGACGAAGAAGAGACGCAAATTGACATGACGCCCATGCTCGACGTGGTGTTCATCTTACTTATTTTCTTCATTGTGACCGCCTCGTTTGTGAAAGAGTCAGGAATTGATGTAAACCGCCCTGAAGCAGCGACTGCGGTACAAAAAGATCGAGCAAATATTCTCGTCGCTATTAGTGATACGGGCGAAGTTTGGATCAATAAGCGCCAAGTGGATGTGCGTGCGGTGCAAGCGAACATTGAGCGCCTGTATGCGGAAAACCCACAAGGTTCCGTGGTTATCCAAGCGGATAAGAAAGCGACCACCGACGTGCTTATTCAAGTTATGGATGCGGCGCGAGCGGCAGGTGTATTTGATGTTTCCATTGCAACACAAGAAGACGGTTTATGAAGCGAATAGTGCTGGCATTGCTCGCAGCACTGGTGATGACTGCGGGTCTTTTTTATCTGATGCAAGCCATGATTACCGGCGGTGAAGGGGTCATGACTGAGCCACCGCAAGGAAGTGTGTTGGATTTCGTGCGCGTCAAGCCAGAAGAGGTAGTACAGCAAAAAGAGCGTAAACCACAACGTCCACCTGAGCCCAGTACTCCACCACCGGCAATGCCGCAACCGCAGTTGCAATCAAATTCAGAGCAAGTGGCTACCAGTGGATTTGATTTTTCAGCGGATATTTCCGCAGCTGGTTCTTTAACGGGGGGGATTGGTCTTGACCAGTCCGATGGGGAATATTTACCCATTGTCAAAGTGCAAGCAGTCTATCCGCGGCGGGCGTTGCAACGAGGGATTGAAGGTTATGTTGTGGTGGAGTTCACAGTAACCAAGCAAGGCACTGTACGAGATCCCTACGTCGTAGAGGCGCAGCCGGAAAATATTTTTGACCAAGCGGCCATCGACGCAGTGTTGAAATTTAAATACAAACCACGGGTTGTTCAAGGCGAAGCTGTGGAAGTAAAAGGTGTCCGTAACCGGCTCACTTTTGCGATTGACGGATAAGGGGGTAAGGCATGCGAAAACTCATCATAGTAACTGTGTTATTAAGCGTGCTAGCGCATGCGCAAGGGGTGGCGCAAGAACGCAAAAAAACACCAGCATTGCGTGAGCAAGTATATAGCCAGCTAGCGCGAGCTCAGCAGCTCTTGGATGAGGGTAATAGTCACGCTGGGTTGCAAGTATTGCAAGAAATTGAACGCAAACAAAATAGTATGAATAGCTATGAACGTGCCATGCTGTGGAGTTTTTACGGTTATTTCTACTATGGCCAGGATAATCCTGAACAGGCGATCCATTACTTCGATAGAGTCGTCGCTGAAGAAGCGATACCAGTGACACTTGAGCAGAATACTTTATTTAGCCTAGCGCAATTAAGCTTAGGGCAGAGTAATTATTCACAAGCACTGGATTATCTCGCTCGGTGGGAGCAATTGGTTCCAGCGGCACAGCAACAAGCAGGCCAGATACTAAAAGCCCAAGCGCTATATCAGCAACGGGAGTATAGTCGAGCACTACCGATCATCACTAACGTCATTGAGCAGGCCACCGGACAAGGTCAGCGACCAGAAGAAAATTGGTTGGTATTGCAACGTGCAATTTACTATGAACTCCATCATATGGAGCAGGTGGCAGCAGTGCTCGAAGACTTAGTGCGTTTTTACAATAAACCTGAGTATTGGGTGCAACTTGCTGGGGTTTATGGTCAGTTGGACGAGCACCAGAAACAATTGGCAGTGTTGGAAGCAGCTTACCAGCTTGGTTATTTAACGACGGAAGCTGAGCTACTCAATTTAGCGCAAACGTATTTTTTCAATGAGGTGCCATTTAAAGCGGGTCAATTGATTGAAACAGGGCTGCAGCAAGGCACTATAGCTCCTACCTTGGCGACCTTACAGTTGATGGCGCAGGCGTGGGTTGCTGCACGCGAGACGGACAAGGCCAATGAAGCTTTGTTAGCGGCGGCAAAATTAAGCGACACCGGCGAGTTGGATGCTCAGCGTGCCACACTATTACTCAATACTGAGCGCTACGACGAGGCTTTGGTAGCAGCTCGGCACGCATTAGCAAAAGGTCAGTTGCGGCAACCAGGCATGATGTATTTGGTGATTGGCATGGCCGAATTGAATCTAGCTAACTTCAACGCAGCCTTACAGGCTTTTGCTCTGGCAAAACAATATGAAGACGCACAGCAGTTGGCGAACCAATGGGAACAGTTTACTCAAGCTGAGCAGCGGCAGCTGGAAACCCTGCAGAAGCTTAGAGATGTCATTCAATCGTCATCCTGATGTCATAAAACAACCAAAAAACTGACACAAATTAATCAAACTGTCATAAATCCGACATATCATAGCCCCGTTTTCCAGGTCTTGGATTACAATCAGCTAAGACCACTCAACGGGTAGGGGCCGTGTTATGCGAACAATGATGAGTCGTGTCATTATGCTCATGGGTTGCGGGCTAATGATGTCAGCCACAGCGGCTGCTGAACAACCAACATGGTTGCAAGTGTATGGGCGTATCACTATGGGTATGCAGTACAGTGATTTAGATGACGGCACTGGTTCAGATACCAGTCTAACCAGTTATGCTTCGCGAATAGGCGCACAAGGTTCGTTCGCACTGGGTGAAGAATTAGAACTCATTTATCAGATGGAATGGGAAGTCGATTTAGATGACTTAAAGGATTCTCATGTGATCACCCCGCGTAACCAGTATTTGGGGATTAAAGGGAACTTTGGTGAATTTTCCGTAGGCCGTCGCGACACAGCCGTAAAAATGTTGCAAGGGGCCTTTGATCAATTTAGTGATTTTGAAGGTGATATTAAACACTTGTTCGCCGGTAAAAACCGGATGAATGATACCTTCAATTATTTCTCCCCTAAACTAGGTCAATGGCAAGTAGCAGCCAGTTATACCCTAGAGAATAACGCCGATAATGGCGTGTCCATGACAGTGACTTATGGCGACAGCAAGCTCAACGATAGTGAGTACTACGTTGGCGTCGGCGTGGACGATGCGGTAAAGGGCAAAAATATTGTCCGCGCTGTTGCACTGACTAAAGTTGGTACTACGCAACTGGGGATGTTGTGGCAAGATCAAGAAAATATTGATGGTACTGAGCAAGCCGATGGTTTCGCATTCAATGTCGCACAACCATGGCGTAAGTTTAAATTTTTACTGCAATACAACCATATGGATTATAGCAGCGGTAAACGCAGTTCGTGGTCTGGCGGCATTGACTATCAATGGTTGGATAAAACCAAACTCTATGCCTGGTATACCCAACGAGATCTCGACTATATCGATGCCCAGCAACACTTTACCGCAATCGGTATCGAACATCGCTTCTAAGTTGATACACTAGGGTTATTGTAGGAGTAGAACAGGCTAATTTGCGTCAATGACCCATTTTATTTTTATCGCTGGTTACGTTGCCATTGGTTTACTGTTGCAGCGCAGCAAGCAATTCCCGCAGAACACCAGCCAGGTGTTGAATGCTTATGTTATTTATGTCGCACTCCCCGCGGTTGTATTGCAGAAAATCCCCACCTTAGAATTTAGCAAAGAACTTCTCTATCCCGCATTGATGCCGTGGGTGTTGCTCGCCGTAACAGTACCTCTGGTGTTGGCGTTAAGTAAGGCATTGCGATGGTCGCGGTCGACCACCGGTGCACTACTTATCGTGATCCCGTTAGGAAACACATCTTTTGTTGGTTTTCCCATGGTGGAGGCATTTTTTGGTCCGCAAGGTATCCCTTATGCGTTGTTGTATGATCAACTTGGCTCGTTCTTTATCTTATCGATTTATGCCACTATTGTTGCTGCAATTTATAGCCACGAACCAGGGGCTGCGGCGCAGCGACCCAGTGCGATCACGATCGCGCGCCGGATCCTTCGCTTCCCACCCTTTATTGCGTTAGTTGTCGCGCTGTTGTTTCGCGGGCATTCTTATCCAGCTGCTATGAGTCAGTTTATTGATGCACTTGCCATCACCTTGGTACCCGTCATCATGGTCGCGGTCGGATTTCAGTTAAAACTACGTATTCCTAAAGAAGATCACGCACCATTGTATTGGGCCTTGGGTATCAAGCTGATTGCAATGCCCGCAGTGGCATTGCTGCTGTTGTACGGATTTGGCTTGGAGCATTTAGCGGTGCAAGTCACTGTCATGGAGTCGGCAATGCCAGCGATGATTTCCGCCGGCGCCTTAGCCATTATGGCGGGGTTAGCACCCACACTCACTGCTGCAGTCGTTGGCTATGGTGTATTGCTGTGTTTTGTCACATTACCTGCGTGGTATGCGCTTATTCAGTTTTTAGCGCGGTAAATTCACCGTCTGCAACCCGCACGCGAAATTTCTCGTGCGATTGAAGTTGATCCGGGTTGCGAACTACCTGACCATCTAACTTTTGCACCACCGCATAACCACGAGCGATGGTTTGTAGTGGACTCACTAATTGTAGGTTTTGCATGAGGTGCTGAAACTGCTGTTGCGATTGTTTGAGCGTATGTGTGGTGGCTCGATACAAGCGCTGCTGGAGTTGTTCGAGCTGTTGATTGGTGAGTTTTAACTGACGCTCTGGATGTACCGAAGTGAGGCGGGTTTGCAGTTGCTGTTGGTGCAACTGGGTTTGTTTAATTATACGTAACACAGCATGTTGTGAGCGTTGTAGGAGCTCATCACTGCGCTGTTGGTTGCGCTCAATTTGCCGTTTAGGGTGCTGTTGTTGTAATCGTTGTGTCCAATAGCGCTGGGCTTGTTGCTGCTGCTCATATCGCCGCTGCCAAGCGCGTTGTGCCCGGTGCTCAAGCTGCTGTAACTGATGCACTTGGTCACGATGATCACGACTGACTAATTCAGCCGCGGCTGATGGGGTTGGTGCTCGGACATCGGCAACAAAATCACTGATGGTAAAATCGGTTTCATGCCCTACCGCAGAAATAGTCGGGATAGGGCATTGGTATATGGCATGAGCCAATTGTTCGTCGTTAAAGCACCATAAATCTTCTAATGAACCACCACCACGAGCCAATATCAGCACATCCACTTCGTTACGCGTCACAGCACGTTGGAGCATTTGTAATAACTCAGTGACGGCCGCTTTGCCCTGTACTGAACTCGGGTAAATAATAACCTCGATACTAGGATCACGGCGTTTGAGAACCGCGAGGATATCGCGCACTGCAGCACCGGTGGGGGAGGTGATGACACCAACTTTGCGAATGGTAGTCGGTAGGGGCTGTTTGTGGTCTGGGGCAAATAACCCAGCTGCTTGGAGTTTGGCTTTTAGCTGCTCATAGCGTTGTTGCAACAACCCTAATCCAGCATCCTCCATGTGCTCAACGATGAGTTGGTAATCGCCGCGCGGCTCATAGACAGTTACTTTGGCACGAACCAGCACTTGCATACCGTGCTGTGGTTGGAGTTGACTCCGCTGATTGGCTTGGCGAAACATGGCGGCACGGATTTGTGCCCGTTCATCTTTCAGCGTAAAGTACCAATGACCTGAGCTGGCGGCAGTGAAGTTGGAAATTTCGCCAACCAACCAAATCGAGCCGAAGCCTTGTTCTATTACTTGACGAACTTCGCTATTGAGCCCGAATACGGTAAAGATATGTGGTTGCTGCATGTGCTCACCTCAGTAACAATGAAAAAAAGAGTTTACTGAAAAGCCATTTGCGAGTAAAATCTACCCGCAACATTAAGTCAGCTAGTGAGATGTTGCCATGCTACGAATTGCCCAAGAAGCTTTAACCTTTGACGACGTTTTGCTCGTCCCTGGACATTCAACTGTCCTCCCCCATACTGCGGATTTACGCACACGCCTAACTCGTACTATCGAACTCAATATTCCGTTGGTATCAGCGGCGATGGATACTGTTACTGAGGCTGCGCTGGCGATTGCTTTAGCCCAAGAAGGCGGTATCGGTTTCATCCACAAGAATATGACTGCCGCAGAGCAAGCCGCTCACGTTCGCAAGGTGAAAAAATATGAAAGTGGGGTGGTTTCAGACCCGGTCACGGTATCACCAGATACGACCATTGGCGAAGTGCGAGCATTAGCACGGGAGCATGGCTTCCATGGTTTCCCAGTCATTGAAGCCTCTGGTGAGTTGGTGGGTATTGTTACTGGCCGTGATGCACGTGCTGAGCGCGATGATAGTCGTCTGATAAGTTCAATTATGACCCCTAAACATCAGTTGGTGACTGTTAAAGAGCATACACCAAGTGATGAAATTTTGAATTTGATGCACCAGCACCGCATTGAAAAAATTCTGGTGGTGGACGATGCCTTCCACTTACGCGGCATGATTACCCTTAAAGATTTCACTAAAGCTGAGAATAAGCCTAATGCGTGTAAAGACGAACATGGTCGACTTCGCGTTGGTGCTGCAGTGGGGGTAGGCCCAGGTACTGACGAACGCATTGAAGCACTGGTCGAAGCGGGTGTCGACGTGCTACTGATTGATACCTCGCATGGTCACTCACAAGGTGTTATCGATCGGGTCATTGCCACGCGTAAAGCGTATCCAAATTTACCTATCATTGCTGGCAACGTGGCCACAGGTGCTGGCGCAAAAGCTCTCGCTGATGCTGGGGTCGATGCGGTGAAAGTTGGTATTGGTCCGGGCTCTATCTGTACTACCCGAATCGTGACTGGTTGTGGTGTACCGCAAATCACTGCTATTTCTGATGCGGTGGATGCACTAAAAGGAACCAACATTCCAGTTATCGCTGATGGCGGCATACGCTATTCAGGTGATATCGCCAAAGCTATCGCTGCTGGTGCAGACTGTGTGATGGTTGGCAGCATGTTGGCGGGTACGGAAGAATCACCAGGTGAAGTTGAGTTGTATCAAGGCCGTTATTATAAATCGTATCGTGGTATGGGCAGTCTTGGTGCCATGAGTCAACGGCATGGGTCGTCTGATCGTTATTTCCAAACCAGCAACGAAGCTGAAAAGTTGGTGCCGGAAGGTATTGAAGGACGAGTTCCATATAAGGGCCCAATCGCTGCCATTATTCATCAACAAATGGGTGGCTTACGCTCGTCGATGGGATTGACCGGCTGTGCGACCATCAAAGAAATGCGGACCAAGCCACAATTCGTCAAAGTGACAGCGGCAGGTATGGGCGAATCTCATGTGCACGGTGTCCAAATCACCAAAGAAGCACCAAATTACCGGATGGGTTAAGACACCATGCAAGATATTCATGCAGATAGAATTTTAATCTTAGACTTCGGTTCACAGTATACGCAGTTAATCGCAAGACGAGTACGTGAACTGGGTGTTTACTGTGAGTTGTGGGCGTGGGACGTCAGCGCTGACGACATCAAAGAATTCCAACCGAGCGGTATTATCTTGTCAGGTGGCCCAGAATCGGTGACTGCACCTGATTCTCCGCGGGCTCCTGATTATGTATTTGAAGCTGGCGTACCAGTACTGGGTATCTGCTACGGTATGCAAACCATGGCTGTGCAGCTTGGCGGGCAAGTTCAAGGATCAGATGAACGTGAATTTGGTTACGCCCAAGTTGAACGTATCGCACCTTGCCCGTTATTCCATCATATCGAAGATAGTGTTCACGACAATGGTAATCCATTACTCGATGTGTGGATGAGCCACGGCGATAAAGTTAGTGCTGTACCAAAAGGCTTCCAAGTCGTTGCGCAGACTGAATCCTGCCCAATTGCTGCTATGGCCGATGAGGAACGCGACTTTTATGGGGTGCAATTTCATCCAGAAGTGACACATACGCGGCAAGGGCTGCGTATGTTAGAGCACTTTGTACTCGAGCTTTGTGAGTGTGAACAACGTTGGACACCAACGCATATTATTGATGACGCAGTGGCGCGCATTCGGGAACAAGTTGGTAACAATAAGGTTGTCCTAGGGTTATCGGGCGGAGTAGATAGCTCAGTGACAGCGATGCTGTTGCACCGTGCGATTGGTGATCAACTTACTTGTGTGTTTGTTGACAACGGGTTATTGCGTTGGCGTGAGGCAGAGCAAGTACTTGAAATGTTTGGTGACCACTATGGGCTTAATATTGTTCATGTGGATGCTGAGAACCGCTTCCTTGATGCCTTAGCGGGTGTTCATGATCCAGAAGCGAAGCGCAAAATTATTGGTCGCGTATTTATCGAGATTTTTGACGAACAAGCAAGCCGCATTCAAGATGTTTCATTTTTAGCGCAAGGCACGATTTATCCCGATGTGATTGAGTCAGCGGGCTCGAAAACCGGCAAAGCACATGTGATTAAATCACACCACAACGTAGGTGGGTTGCCAGAGAATATGAAGCTGAGCCTGGTTGAACCGTTGCGGGAATTGTTCAAAGATGAAGTACGCAAGATCGGCTTAGAACTTGGTCTGCCGTACGACATGCTCTATCGCCACCCATTCCCAGGTCCTGGTTTGGGCGTACGTGTGTTGGGCGAAGTGAAAAAAGAGTATTGCGACATTTTACGTCGTGCAGATCATATTTTCATCAGCGAACTACGCGAAGCAGGCCTCTATCATGAAGTCAGTCAAGCGTTTGCTGTGTTTTTACCCGTACGCTCGGTTGGTGTGATGGGTGATGCACGGAAGTATGATTGGGTGGTTGCTCTACGTGCCGTTGAGACAATTGATTTCATGACGGCTCGGTGGGCACACTTACCTTATGAATTGTTAGGGCGAGTATCCAACCGAATTATTAATGAGATCGAGGGTATCTCACGCGTGGTATACGATATTTCCGGAAAGCCCCCAGCCACGATTGAGTGGGAATAAAACGTGCTATCAAGGCTTGCTAGTTGGTTGTTACTGTTGATGTTAATTGGCTGTGCACCAGAGCCTCAGCCAAGCCAGCTGGACGCCATACAAGAGCGCGGTGTGTTGCGGGTGGGTACCTTACTAGGGCCCACCAGTTATTACTTAGACGCGGAAGCGGAAGCCGGATTTGAATATCATCTTGTGCGCCGCTTTGCGGATCGACTTGGCGTAGAGCTTGAAATAGTTCCGCGTTACAACATTAATCACTTATTCGATCTTCTCAATGCTGGTGATGTTGATTTGTTAGCTGCAGGGTTGAATCGAACCCCGCAACGTGAACAACGTTTCCGGTTTGGTCCTCCATATATGGAAGTGGCCCAGCGTATTGTCTTCAAGCAAGGTGCCCGTGATCGCCCCCGCAGCTTAGCAGAATTAGATGCAGAGTTAGTTGTGGTAGATGGCTCCAGTCATCATGATTGGCTGCTCGAAATCAGCGCTGAATACCCTAATTTAAAGTGGCGTGTTACCGATGATTATGACGCTAATGAGCTTCTGCGTCAGGTTATTCAAGGCGATATCGCTTACACCATTGCCGACAGCAACACCTTAGATATCCAACGCCGCTACTATCCTGACTTAAGTGTTGCCTTTACAGTGATAGAGCAAGTTGATATTGGTTGGTTACTGAACCAACATATTGATGCCTCTTTGTATGCAGAAGTGATAAAATTTTTCGGTGAGTTACGGCATTCTGGTCAATTGGTGCAATTAATCGATCAACATTATGGCCACGTGAACCATTTTAACTACGTGGATACCAGTTTGTTTATTGATGCAGTACAGCGCGTATTGCCAAAGTATCGTGAGCTATTTGAACGGCATGCAGGAAGTTTAGATTGGCGCTTATTAGCGGCGATCAGCTACCAAGAAAGCTTGTGGAACCCACGCGCTGTATCACCCACAGGGGTGCGTGGACTCATGATGTTGACGTTGCCAACGGCACAAGCGATGGGCGTCACCAGTCGCTTGAATCCAGAGCAAAGCATCCAGGGCGGTGCGCGCTATTTTGAGCGCATGTTGCAACAGATACCAGCACGCATTCCTGAACCTGATCGGACGTGGTTTGCGTTAGCAGCGTATAATATTGGTTATGGTCACCTCGAAGATGCACGAATTTTGACGCAGCAACAAGGTGGTGATCCAGATCGCTGGATTGATGTACAAAACCGACTACCATTATTACGACAAAAACAGTTTTATCGACAAACCAAATATGGGTTTGCACGCGGTGATGAACCGGTACGATACGTAGGGAATATACGTCGTTATTATGACACCTTGGTTTGGTTGGATGAGCGTGGACGCATTCCAGCAAAACCTATTGAGATCACCATCCCAGCCGGGAGTGGTGATGGAGTCGAGTGATGCGTAAAGTAAAACGCAGATTGGTTTCACCGGAACGGCGTCGTGCATGGCTGCGGAAGCAGAAGCATCTACAAATTGACCGCCGTCAAAAATGGTTTCGCTTAATCGAAAAAGAGTAAATCCCCCCCCAATCATTATCGGAGACATGTTTGTGGAAATAGTACGCGGCGCTCCCGCCTTGTCTGAATTTCGAAACGAAAAGTTATTACAGCGCTTACAGCAGGCAGGTTTGCCGGTCAAGGCGCTATATGCTGAGTTTGTTCATTTCGTTCATCTTGAACAGGCGCTCGATGATAACGCTCGTACAGTTTTGACGAAGCTACTCACCTATGGTCCAGCGCTAGCGCTGCATGAACCAGTTGGTCATTTATTAGTGGTAGTGCCGCGGCAAGGCACAATTTCGCCTTGGTCATCTAAAGCTACAGACATCGCTCACAATTGTGGATTACAACAAATTCACCGGATTGAACGCGGTATTGCCTACTATCTCGAGGGCGACTTAACAGCGGAGCAGCAAAATAAAGCAGCTGCGTTACTCCATGATCGGATGACCGAAATGGTGCTGCGGAGTTTCGATGAAGCGGTACGGCTATTCCAAAGTGCAACCCCAGCACCATTGCAAAGTATTGATATTTTGGATGGCGGTCGCGATGCATTAGAGCGTGCTAACAATGAGATGGGATTGGCTCTCGCTGAAGACGAGATTGAGTATTTATATGAGAATTTTCTGGCGTTAGAACGTAATCCTAACGACATCGAACTCTACATGTTTGCTCAAGCGAACTCAGAGCACTGCCGCCATAAGATTTTTAATGCAGACTGGACCATTGATGGTATTAAGCAGCCTAAGTCGCTGTTTAAAATGATTAAAAATACCTATGAGGTAACCCCGGATAACGTTCTTTCTGCTTACAAAGATAACGCTGCTGTTATGGTTGGCTCTGAAGCAGGGCGATTCTATCCGTATCCCGCAGGTACGCAAGCGGCTGGTGAATACAGTTATTTCCATGAACCCATCCACATTTTAATGAAAGTGGAAACGCATAACCATCCCACTGCAATTGCACCTTATTCGGGTGCCGCGACAGGCTCGGGTGGAGAAATTCGCGATGAAGGTGCCACTGGTCGTGGCTCTAAGCCAAAAGCTGGCTTAGTTGGCTTCACCGTATCGAACTTGCGGATCCCTGGGTTCGAGCAACCGTGGGAAGAAGATTTTGGTAAGCCTGAGCGTATCGTTAGCGCCCTCGATATTATGATCGAAGGACCTTTGGGTGGCGCAGCATTCAATAACGAGTTTGGTCGCCCAGCGTTAACCGGCTATTTCCGTACGTATGAAGAACGGGTCGTGAGCCATAATGGTGAGGAAATCCGTGGCTACCATAAACCTATCATGATTGCTGGCGGGATGGGAAATATCCGTGAACAGCATGTCGAAAAAGGTGATATTCCAGTCGGGGCTAAACTCATTGTTCTTGGCGGTCCAGCGATGAATATTGGGTTAGGTGGTGGCGCGGCATCGTCCATGGCGTCAGGCACTTCTAATGAAGATCTGGATTTTGCTTCAGTCCAACGAGACAACGCTGAGATGGAGCGACGCTGCCAGGAAGTGATCGATAGATGTTGGCAGTTAGGTGACAAAAACCCCATTGCTTTTATTCACGACGTGGGTGCGGGTGGTTTATCTAATGCCATGCCAGAATTGGTGAACGATGGTGGCCGTGGGGGACGATTCGAATTACGTAAAGTCCCCAACGATGAACCAGGTATGTCTCCGCTGGAGATTTGGTGTAACGAGTCACAAGAACGTTATGTATTGGCGATTGCGCCAGAGAATCTTCCCGTATTTGACGAGATCTGCCGGCGCGAACGCGCACCTTACGCGGTTATTGGTGAGGCCACTGATGAGCGCCAGTTGGTGCTGAATGATGAATATTTTGGCAATAAACCGATAGATTTGCCGTTAGATGTTTTACTAGGTAAGCCGCCTAAAATGCATCGTGACGTCCAATCATTACAAGCACAAGGGGTGCCACTGGATCGATCTGGTATGAGTTTAAATGACGCGGCAAAACGTTTATTACGGTTACCCGCGATTGCTGAAAAGACTTTCTTAATTACCATCGGCGACCGTACTGTTACCGGGTTAGTTGCACGCGATCAAATGGTGGGACCATGGCAAGTACCTGTTGCTGACGTTGCGGTTACCGCTGCGAGCTACGATAGCTACGCTGGTGAGGCGATGGCAATGGGTGAACGGACACCATTAGCACTGTTGAATTTCGCTGCATCCGCTCGAATGGCGGTTGGGGAAGCGCTAACCAACATTGCTGCTGCTGATATTGGTGATTTGAAGTTTGTTAAATTGTCAGCGAACTGGATGGCCGCAGCAGGGCACCCTGGTGAAGATGCCGGTTTGTACGAAGCGGTAAAAGCTGTAGGTGAAGAGTTGTGTCCGGCGTTGGGTTTAACTATCCCAGTTGGTAAGGACTCGATGTCGATGAAAACTCAATGGCAAGATGACGACGGCGAGAAGGCGGTCACTGCACCGTTGAGCTTAATCATCACTGCGTTTGGGCGAGTGCAAGATGTACGTCGCACAGTAACCCCTCAGTTGCGCCTCGATAAAGGTGACAGCAAGCTGTTATTGATTGACTTAGGTCGTGGTCAGAATCGCCTGGGCGGTTCGGCATTAGCGCAAGTCTACCGCCAACTTGGTGATGTGACCCCTGATGTTGACAGTCCAGAGCTGTTAAAGGGCTTCTTTGACGCCACGCAGCAGTTAATCCGTGACAAGAAAATCATGGCGTATCACGACCGTTCTGATGGTGGTTTATTCACCACAGTTGCGGAAATGGCATTTGCTGGTCATTGTGGGGTAGAAGTTGCCTTGGATCACTTAGGTGACGACGATTTTGCCGCATTATTTAATGAAGAGCTCGGTGCTGTTATCCAAGTTGCTGTTGACGATGTGGAAACGGTGCAAGCAGTTTATGCGGCTCATGGCTTAGCCGACTGTGTGCATTTGATCGGTCGTCCAGTCGCGGAAGACGTCGTTCGATTCAACCGCAATGGGGTCGATGTGTTATCGCATCTACGTAGTTTCTACCGCGCTATTTGGGCTGAGACAACACACCAAATGCAGCGCTTACGAGATAACCCAGCCTGTGCGGATGAAGAGTTCGAAGCCAAACAAACCTTAAATGATCCAGGGTTATTTGCTGAGTTAACCTTTGATCTTAATGAGGACGTAGCGGCCCCTTACATTAATACGGGGCGTGATCCTATGGTCGCGATTGTGCGTGAGCAAGGCGTGAATTCGCAGACGGAAATGGCCGCGGCATTTGATCGCGCCGGTTTCGCTGCCATTGATGTGCACATGAGCGATATCTTATCAGGTCGAATCAGCTTAGATAAATTCGACGGGTTAGTCGCCTGTGGCGGCTTCTCCTACGGGGACGTGCTTGGTGCCGGAGAAGGCTGGGCGAAGTCGATTCTGTTTAACACTCGTGCGCGGGAAGAGTTTAGCCGTTTCTTTGAACGGGAGCGGACCTTCGCACTCGGGGTCTGCAACGGCTGTCAAATGCTTTCCAATCTGAAGGAATTAATCCCTGGTGCGGAAGCGTGGCCACACTTTGTGACCAACCGCTCAGAGCGTTTTGAAGCGCGCTTCAGTTTAGTCGAAGTCCAATCGAACCAATCACTGTTCTTCTCTGGCATGGCGGGGTCACGGATGCCAATCGCTGTTTCTCATGGAGAAGGGCGTGCAGAGTTTACTGGCACGAACTTAGCCACGGTCAACGAACAGGGATTAGTGACCTTGCGTTACATCGATAACTGGGGCAAGGTGACTCAAACTTACCCTGCAAACCCGAATGGTTCTCCGGAAGGAATCACCGGCTTAACCACCACCGATGGTCGCGTATCAATCATGATGCCGCATCCGGAGCGAGTGTTCCGTACTGTGGCGAACAGCTGGCATCCAGATGAATGGGGTGAAGATAGCCCATGGATGCGGATGTTCCGAAATGCGCGAGTATTTTTAGGATAACCCAGTTCACATAAAGCAGATGAACGAGCCCAGCCAAATGAATTAGGCTGGGCTTTTTTATCTGCGTTGTCGAAAGAAATTTCGTAATAAGGTTGCACTGTCCTGCGCAAGAATGCCGCCAATGACTTCCACTTTGTGATTCATCGTAGGGTGGTTGATGACCTCAATGGCACTACCTGTTGCACCAGTACGAGGATCCGTAGCGCCGTAGACGAGCGTTTTAATTCTGGCGTGGGTAATGAGTCCAGCGCACATGGCACAAGGTTCTAAGGTGACGTAGAGTGTGGTATCGATTAATCGATAGTTCTGTAAGGCTTGGCCAGCGGCTCTAATGGCTTGTGCTTCTGCATGGGCAGATGGATCATTAAGCGTGATGACTTGATTATAGCCTTCGCCAATAATGGCATCGTTATAAACGAGGATAGCGCCAACGGGCACTTCACCTTGCTGCTCTGCTAAAGCTGCCAGCTCCAGTGCACGTTGCATATAGTATTCGTGAGTCATAGGGACCAATATCTTGTTAGCACCGTGCTTATCATAAAAAAAAGCCCCCGCAGATGCGAGGGCTTTTGTTCTAGTTTAACTAACAGAGTTCTTAGAACTTGTAGTTAAAGCCGATGCGAGCTTGCCATACTGATGGCTCAACTTCACGAGTTTGACCACGGTCACCCAAGAAGTTTTCATAGACAATCGTGTTGTTCGCGTCTAATGAAGCATCAACCACACGTTGGATTTGTGGGAAGCCTGGTTGATACAACACACCCCAATCACTGTTCAATAAGTTACCTAAGTTTTCGATAACAAAGAACATGCTAGCTTTGTGGCCATCAGCAAATGCTGGTAATTGCTGGGTGATTTTCAGGTCAAACTTGTTCCACCAGCTGCCATAGAAAGCGTTACGTGGAGCGATTTGACCAGCATACTTGTCCAATCCTGATTCGCTTAGGAAGGCAAAGAATGCATCAGTATCAAAACCATCAGCAAAGATAACGTTGCTGTCGTTTAAACCAGTTGGCACGTACAGTAATTGACGACCAAACGCTGGGTCACCGAACAAGTCAGAACCGTTAAATGCATAGCTGTATGGACGACCTTTGTTCGCTTGACCAAATAGGCTGAAGCGCGTTTCGTAACCTGGGATAAATTCAACACCATAGTTCACACGGAGAGTGAAACGATGTGGAATTTCGTAGTTCGCAGGTGCAGCGGCGTAGAAGCCCATGTCGCTGGTTGCAGTTTGAACGAAGTTCGAGTTAGCAACAGATGATGACATGCTTTGGCTTTCTTCAGATTCGGTGTATGCATAAGCGAATGACCAATCTAGACCGAAATCATATGCTTGGCTTAGTGCAAATGACAGGTTTAATTGGCTACCGGAATCTGGCGCGTTGGTTAACATGTAGTCACCATCACGACCATTTGGGTTGTCATACACTGGGCGACCGTCAGATGCAGTACCTACTTGCTCGTAAGCAAGGTCAACTAGCATCGCAGTGTTTTTACGCTTGGTGTATAAGATGTCACCCATCAAGATCAAGTCGTTGTCGAAGGTGTAAGTTGCACCTAATGCATACTTCCACTCACTTGGAATCTTGAAGTTAGGATCTAATGAGTTTACTGGGCTGTTACCAGAAGCGTTGGTTACTTGGTCATACAATGATGATGGGACATCATACAATGGACGACCTGCACCGCTTAACGGATCGTTGAACAAATCAATGTTACGTTGGTTCACTTGAATTTGAGTGATACCGTCGTTTTGGTAGTTGTTCGCGATCCAAACGTTCGGGTTACCACCAGAGTACAAGCCAATACCACCGCGAACTTCTAGGTTGTAGCTTGGTTTCCAGTTAAAGCCGATACGTGGTTGTAACAAGCCTTCGCCATCAAAGTTAGTGCGGTTGCTGTAACCATACTCGTTAATGAAGTTCGGGTTTTCACGTGGTAAGTCGCTGCTGGTATACCAGTCATAACGTAAACCATAGGTGATGGTTAGGTCATGCTCGAACATATAGTATTCGTCTTGGAGGTATACAGTGTTGATAGCGTAGTCAAACGCACCAGCTGCTTCGCGTGGGTTGTGGGTGCCAGCAGCATTACCGTACCAAACGCGAGCGGCTAGACCATTTTCGAAATCATCGATAGAGTTAAACTCGTATTCACCACCGCGGGCGTGCTGTACGAACATGTTGAACACAGACAATTCTTCACGCTCGAAACCACCGGTAATAACGTGATCACCAATGAAGTAGTTACCAGCGAATTTGAAGAACGTTGTGTCATAGCTAAGTTCGTTCGCCTGACGAGAGTCGTCTGCACCTAGGAATACACGCGCACCACCTGGAGTGAAGATACGGATTTCACCGATATCTTTTGGACCTAAAGTGATTTGGCTGTTAATGACTTCTGAGTAACCAGCACGAATCTCAGTTGAGAAGTTATCGGTCCAGTTTGAGTACAATTCACCAACCACAGAGGTTAATTCGGTTGCACGGTTGTAGTAGTGGTTTGAGAACTCATAGGTATCGCTACCACCGTCCGACTCACGTAAGTTACCGCCGTCGTTCCAGTTATAAGTGATCGCCGCACGATGTGCATCGTTGATGTGCCAGTCCAGTTTGATCAGGATCTTTTCGTCTTCAACCGGTGCAGAAGAAATCGGAGCACCTGGATCGTAGCCGTAGACATCACGAGCGATTTGAGCAATACGGTCTAATTCTGCTTGAGTTACGCCGGAAACAGGAGTACCTGCATTTGGATCATCAGATGCGCCGCGGTCAAATTTAACTGCGCCTTCGTATTTTTCATAAGCAGTAAAGAAGAACAATTTGTCTTCAACAATCGCACCACCCACGTTAAAGCCGTAACGACGCTCATTGAACTTGTCGTTGGCTAATTTGGTGTCTTCAATTTTGTCACCACGTAAGTCTTGGTTGGTGTAGTCAAAGAACAAACCACCAGATAGTTTATTTTGACCAGACTTAGTTACTGCGTTGATGTTACACGCGGTGAAACCACCGTATTTAACGTCAAAAGGTGCTAATTCAACGGCCACCTGCTCGATAGCGTCATATGCAAATGGCATACGCTCAGTTGGGTAACCATTGGTGTTTAAACCAAAGTTGTCGTTCATGCGAACGCCGTCAACAGTCAGGCTGTTGAAACGAGGGTTTGCACCACCACACTGAATACCGTCACCGTATGACTCGTCGACATAGACACGTGGGTCGATACGAACGATATCTTTGATATCACGGTTAATTGCAGGCGATTCTTCTAAGTCGGCTAAGCTGAAGTTAGAAGCAGGGCCAGTACCGCCGTAGTTGTTGTTCAGCATAACAGTACCAGTAACCGCGATGCGCTCAACGTTACTTTCAACCACTAAGTTGACGTTTTCTGTTGCACCCAAGGTTAAATAAACTTCTTGTGTTTTGGTCGCGCCAGTAGCTGGGTCGGTAACTTTAACAACGTACGGCCCACCAACTGCCAAACCACGGGCAGAGAAGGTACCGGTCTCGTTGGTCGTCAAAGTGCGCGATACACCAGTACGAGTGTCCGTGATAACAACTTCAGCATTAGCAAGAGTATTGCCTGTATCAGAAGTGATAACACCACGTAGTGCAGAGGCAGTGTCTTGTGCATAAGCAGCGGACGAAAGGCCCATTGCGATAGCAACAGCCGCTGCAATACGGGTTCGTTTAGCATTAAACATGTTGATGTTTCCCTTGGGTTGTGGTTTTACAGTAAGAACAAAAAACAAAGAAAAGTTGTTTGAGTAACGCACTCAGACTATTAGAAAAGTTTTTGCGGATAGTGGTAGGGGGAAGAAACGAGCAGATAAGTGAGTGAAAAAAAAGCGAAGCACACCAATACAAACGATACGGATGCAACCGATATCGTTCCAGAAAAGATGTGAAATTTCGCCAACAATGACTCATTTGATCGCCCTATCATCTATACCAAGATGACAACTGGTCGCTACTCTTTATAATAGGCCGTCATCATCGGTGTGGATTTATAGCATCGTAGTGTGTCAGAAATATGACAGTATTTTACGCAATTTAAAAAACAATTGCATCGAATAAATTGAACCTTTCGCAAATTATGTTGTCTGAGGGGCCCCAGTAAGGATGGTTTACTCCTATGAATCTTCGTTTAACCCTTGCGCTATCAGCGATTGCGCTTACTCTTGTCGGATGCGACATGCCCCCTAAAAAAGATCACATTGTCGAACCTGTGGCATTACGTGTGGCTACCTTTAACGTTAGCATGGATGCCAGTAATTACCTGGATCAAACTCAACTGCAACAACATGGCGCACATGCACTAGCGCAAGCTCTCGCGGATCAACATCCACAAATTCAAGCGATTGCAGAAATCATCCAGCACGTGCGGCCAGATATTTTGGTACTTAATGAATTTGATTATTTGCCAGAAGAGCAAGGGATCAAGGTTTTCCTGCGTGATTATTTACAGCACAGCCAACGGGGTGAATCGCCTATTGATTATCCCTATGTGTACGTAGCACCGGTCAATACTGGCATCCCGAGCCCGTTCGATTTAAATGGCGATGGTGTTGCCGGTGGCGTTGGTAATGATGCTTGGGGATTTGGCTGGTACCCCGGGCAGTATGGTATGGTCGTGTTATCCAAATACCCCATTGAGAATGAACAGGTACGAACGTTCCAACACTTTAAGTGGAAAGATATGCCAGGAGCATTGGCACCGATTAAACCGCATACCAATGAACCTTTTTATGAGCCAGATGTGTGGCAACAATTTCCACTTAGCTCCAAATCGCATTGGGATGTGCCAATACAAGTAAAAGGGCACCTGTTACATCTATTAGTTAGCCATCCAACCCCGCCTGTGTTTGATGGACCTGAAGACCGTAATGGTCGTCGTAATTTTGATGAAATACGATTTTGGGCAGACTACATTCAGCCGCATTTAAGTACCTATATTTATGATGACCAGGGACGAACTGGTGGTTTAGGTGCTGATCGTCCGTTTGTCATTGCGGGTGATTTAAATGCCTCAGTAGAAAGTAAAGATAACGTCCCAGGTGCAATTGAGCAGTTATTAAACCATCCGCTGATCAATAGCAGTGTGACGCCCACTAGTCGTGGCGGTGCCTTACATACTCCAGACAACCCGCACGCAGAAACCCATACCGCAAGTTGGCGTAAACGTGCCGATTACGTACTCCCATCAGTGGTTGGCATTAACGTGATTCAAGCTGGTGTGTTTTGGCCTACCTCAGATGATCCCAAAGGACACCTCGTCCAAGATCGCGAAGCTTCATCTGATCATCGGTTGGTATGGATAGATATTCAATTGCAATAAATGACAGATTATTGGTGGTTTTCATAAAAGTGTCATAATGTAGATGGATAATCCGTACCGCCATAGTTAAATTAGGTGATGCAGATGTCCAGAAAGATAATGATCGTTGAGGATGAGGCTCCGATTCGTGAGATGTTGAGCTTCGTGATGGAGCAGCATGGTTACCAGGTCATTGAAGCTGGTGATTACCAGTCGGCTTTGGATAAAATCGTAGAGCCCTTTCCAGATATGATTCTGTTGGATTGGATGATTCCAGGTGGAACCGGAATTCAGCTTGCAAAGAAACTAAAAAGCGATGACTTTACCCGGTCTATTCCCATTATTATGCTGACGGCACGAGGTGAAGAGGAAGATAAAGTTCGTGGCCTTGAAGTAGGCGCGGACGATTACATAACCAAACCGTTTTCTCCGAAAGAGCTGATGGCACGTATTCGGGCGGTATTTCGTCGGGTGTCACCAACTGCGTTGGACGAACCGATTGACGTCGAAGGATTGCGTCTGGATCCAGTATCCCATCGGGTCACTGCATTTAATGATCCAGTCGACATGGGACCAACAGAATTTAAGTTGCTCCATTTTTTTATGACCCATCCAGAACGCGTGTACAGCCGTGAACAGTTATTAGATAATGTTTGGGGAACCAACGTATATGTCGAAGATCGAACTGTTGACGTGCACATTCGGCGATTACGTAAGGCGCTCGAATTACACGATCACAGTCGGCTCATTCAAACCGTACGAGGGGTTGGCTATCGGTTTTCTAAAAACTAATCTTAGGTAACTCGACCTCATGGACCGCCGTTACTCTGTCTTTTTTATTATAAGGAGCCTGCTGTGGTTTATTATCCCAGTAGGTATCTTAGGTTGGCTGGTCGGGCACTTTTGGGCTGTGTTAGCATTAGCGCTAATTGGCTTGCTACTGTGGCATTACTTTTATCAGTATAAATTGGTTGATTGGCTCTGGCACCGTCGTGCCATGTTACCGCCACGAGCACCAGGGAGTTGGAGCTATATCTATGATGGGATCTATCGCACCCAGCGGCGTAGTCAGCAACGTCGTCGTGCTTTAGTACGCGTACTCCGGCGTTTTCGTGAAGCTGCCGAGGCTATTCCTGATGCGGCCATTGTGTTTAGCCCCAGCGGTGGGTTGATTTGGTGCAATAAATTAGGTCAGTTTTATTTTGGCCTGAAATGGCCTTCAGATGCTGGAATCCGTCTATCTAACCTCATTCGTCATCCCGAGTTTATTGCCTACTTACGCCAAGCAAATTTCAATCATGAGATCCATATACCATCCCCGGTAAATGATGATATCGAGCTCGAAATTCGCGTCATTCCCTATGGTGATGAGCAATATTTACTGATTGCGCGAGATGTCACCCAACTGAAGCAGTTAGAGCAAATGCGTAAAGATTTTGTCGCCAATGTCTCCCATGAACTAAAAACCCCGTTAACGGTATTACAAGGGTATTTGGAATTACTGGAGCAGGCTGATTCACTATCACCAGCAATGATCAATAAAGCAGTGCATGAAATGCAGGGACAAAGTGAACGTATGCGACACTTGGTGCAGCAACTATTATCATTGTCCCGCATGGACATGAATCGCCATGAGCTGTTTGATAAAGTCGTCGATATGCCGCAGTTGTTGCAAGAGATTGAAAGGGAAGTGCAGCAACTGAACCAAGCTAAACAACATACAATTAGTTTCCATGTCGAACCCATTCACATCCATGGGCTCGAAGGCGAGTTACGAAGCGTGTTAGTGAATTTAATCGCAAATGCAATTCAGTACACTCAACCCCATGGTGTGATAGAGGTACGCTGGCAGATGGTGGGGGATGAAGCTGAATTTTCAGTCACCGACAACGGCCCCGGAATCGCCGCTGAACATCTCGGTCGATTAACGGAACGTTTCTATCGTATTGATAAAGATCGTAATAGCAAAACCGGTGGGACAGGATTAGGTCTGGCTATTGTTCAACAGGCGTTAGATTATCACCACAGTCGTTTAGTGATTGATTCAGTACTTAAGCAAGGTTCACGTTTCTCATTTCGCATTTCACAAGAACTGATTATTCCAGCATGAATAATTTGTGACTGCTGTCATATCATTGTCACATTAGGTCATTAGACTACACTCAATATGACCACATGACTGGAGTCACTCATGAAAGTAAATGCAACATTAATCAGTATTGCTTTAGCGGGGTTAGTGAGTTTTACTGCAACAGCGCAAAGTGTAACTGATGGCTTGCCTGAGTATGAAAAAGTAAGCGGCTTATCTGGCAACCTTTCTTCGGTTGGCTCAGATACGCTTGCGAATATGATGACCTTATGGGCAGAAGAGTTTAAGCGCATGTACCCTAACGTGAACATGCAAATCCAAGCGGCAGGTTCGTCAACTGCACCACCCGCGTTGACTGAAGGCACATCTAACTTCGGCCCCATGAGCCGGGCGATGAAAGCTCGTGAAATTGAATCGTTCGAACAGCGACATGGGTATAAACCTACGCCTATCCGTGTAGCAATTGATGCCTTGGCGGTATTTGTCCACAAAGATAACCCCATTAAAGGATTAACCATTCCTGAAGTTGACGCAATTTTCTCAAGTACCCGCTTATGTGGCGAGCCAGAAGAGGTTCGTCGTTGGGGTGATTTGGGATTGACCGGTAGCTGGAGTGGGCGAGATCTCCAGTTATATGGTCGTAACTCGGTTTCAGGTACCTACGGCTACTTTAAAGAAGTTGCTCTATGTGACGGGGATTTCCGTAATAGCGTGAACGAGCAACCAGGCTCGGCTTCGGTGGTGCAATCGGTTGCAACGTCCCTAAATGCGATTGGTTATTCAGGTATAGGTTATGTCACTTCAGGTGTTAAAGCGGTGCCTTTAGCGGTGGAAGAAGGCGCGGATTATGTGGCTGCTACTACAGAAAACGCGTTAGCTGGCAACTACCCATTAGCACGTTTCTTATACATTTATGTGAACAAACATCCGAATAAGCCGTTGGATCCAACTACCGCTGAGTTCGTCAAGTTCATGCTGTCGAAGGCTGGTCAGGATATTGTTCATAAAGATGGTTATATTCCGGTACCTGCGATTGTTGTAGAACAAGAATTGCAACGACTAGGTTTGCAGTAACAGCAAACCAAAAACCCCGCTACGGCGGGGTTTTTTTATTGGACTGGTACGGGCCGTTGGATCGGTTGTTGGAGTGAGATCAGGGTTTCGGTGGCCTGTACTTCAGTAATCGATTGGATTTTATTAATTAATAGCTGCTGCAAGTCATCAATCGAAGGTACCATGACTTTCACGAAAATACTGTATTTACCCGTCGTGTAGTGGGCTTCAATCACCTCAGGTAATGCCCGGAGTTGAGCTAAGGCACTGGGATAATCGCCTGCTCGGGCTAGATTGATACCAATAAAGCAGCACACGTCAAAGCCCAATTTTCGTGCATCAACGTGGACGTGCGTTCCCGTGATAATACCCGCTTGACGTAGCTTTTCAATACGAACATGAATCGTTGCCGGGCTGACACCAAAAGATTTAGCCATTTCGGCATAAGATATGCGTGCATTACTCTGTAATGTCGTAAGAATTGATTTATCCAAATTGTCGATCATTTAATAAAACCCCGCTACAAACACCGAAATCAAATAATATTTAATTATACTGCAAAAATAAATATATTATTTCCATGGTTTGAGTATAAAGGTCGTTTTGTATTGAGTTTATTGATGATGTTGTTAGATATTGTACGGGAAACCTCTGCTATTGATAAAACAACTAAGGAGCTACCCATGTTACAGCAGCAACAACTCATCGCCCGCATTAAACAAAGGTATACGGAACTATTATGTAGCGCATTAAATCTGACTGAAGTGCAAGCTCCGTTATTGGTTCCTCAGCATTCAGGTTTACAGGATACGCTAAGCGGTAATGAACCTGCGGTTACTGTAGAGGTGGTCGCCAAGCAGCAAACCTACGAAGTGGTTCACTCACTGGCAAAATGGAAGCGCAGCGCGCTGCATTACTTCCAATGCCCAGCAGGAACTGGCATCGTTGCGCAAATGAAAGCGATTCGTGCCCATGAGCCAGAATTGGGTGCGCGGCATAGCGTGTTAGTGGAACAATGGGATTGGGAGCAAGTGATCACATCTAGTCAACGTTCCTTGACTCAGTTAAAGCAGACAGTGGGTGTTATTTATCACGCTTTGCTGCAATTATACGATGAATTTGGAGTTATTACTGACCACCCAGCTCCAGCTCCAGAAGTGGTGTTTATTCATGCTGAGCAGTTACGTCAAATGTATCCAGAATTGACACCAAAGCAACGTGAGTATGAGTTCACTAAGCTACATAAAGCGGTATTTATTATCGGCATTGGCGGACCACTTGGCGATGGTAGTTATCATGATAGTCGCGCTGCAGATTATGATGATTGGAGTAGTGGTGAGGCACCTTGGTACGGGCTGAATGGTGACCTATTGGTATGGCATTATGGCCTCGCTGATGCATTGGAACTATCGTCGATGGGTATCCGCGTGGATGCTGCAGCATTGCTGCGCCAACTACAATTATGTGGCCGGCTGGCGGAGAGTGAACAGCCGTGGCATCAACAGTTGCTGAAGGGCCAGTTGCCGCATTGTATTGGTGGTGGTATCGGGCAATCGCGCGTTATCATGTGGCTGCGTAACTGGACCAATATAGCGGCTACACAAGCCCCAGAGCTTAATCCTAGTGAAAAAACTGAGTGTCAGTCGCTCGCTGACGTTGCATGACACCTTGGTGTCAGAAATATGACAGCGCTGTAACAATACTGTCATAGTTGCTGCTTATACTATAGTGATATAGCACGTATGACCTATCCATTATAGTAGCAAGAGGCAGCCATGGCGGCATCACAGCGAGCTCAGTTGGAAGCCAGTAACGTACGATTGATGAAAGATAAAGCCGCTCGTTGGGGAATCACCTTCGGCGGCACTTTGGTGTTAATTGCACTGTTACTGATTTTCTTTTATTTACTATACGTAGTAGCACCTATTTTCCGTAGCGTTAGTATTGAACCACTGCACAGTTTTACACTTCCGAGTCATGGGAAAACGGTCGCACTAGGAATGGAAGAACAGTCAGAAATTGGTTTTCAGTTTGACGATTCGGGAACACTGACGTTTTTCGCATTACAGCAAACCGCGAGCTCAAACTGGCAACCTGGCCAGGTATTATTGCAACAACAAGTGGTTGCTCAGCCCACCGCTTTTGCTGCCACCCAACCACAAAATAAACGCTATGCCTATGCTTTCGGAAACGGGATGGTGCAGGTGGTTGAACCAAAATTCCGTTCACGGTTTACAAATGGTGTACGTCACACTTCACCCTATCTTGATGTGAATGAGCATTCACCCATTTCCATCGATCCCCAGCAGCGAAAACTGGTGCGGCTCGCTTATGAGTATCAGGGCGATTCACAGTTGTTTGCCGCGGTGACTGATGATGGCAGCATGATTGTCAACCTGCTCCAAGCCAGTCGCAGTTTTTTAACAGGGGCTATAGAACTAAAACCAAAATTCACGGAATTACCGCTCACTAAAGCTGTTGACGATGTGTTGGTAACGCCGGATTTGCGGCAAGTCCTCGTGCGTCAAGCCAACCGCTTATCGATCTTTGATGTATCGCGAAGTGGGGTTGTCACCGAGCGTCAAACGCTAACAGTTGATCGTCGTCAGTATGGTGAAGTGACGAGCATGACGTTACTCGCTGGCGCTAGCTCTATTATGTTGGGTCATGAAAGCGGTTTAGTAACGCAATGGTTTGAAGTGGCGTCAGAAAGTGGTCGCCAATACAAATACATTCGTCAGTTTAAAGCAGGTCAAAGCGCCATTCAGGAAATTATTAGCGAGTTTTATCGGCGCACCTTCTACACCATTTCTGCAACCGGTGAAGTGGGAGTATTTCATACCACGTCAGAAGCCGATTTGTACTTTGGTAAAGTAGCTAACCTTCATGCCGACACATTGGTAATTGATCCGCGTGCGAATACCTTATTGGTACAAGCAAATCAGCAACTGCATACATTTGTACTTGACAACGAACATCCTGAAGTCACCTGGAGTGGACTGTGGCAGGAGGTTTGGTATGAAGGCTATCCTGAACCTCAATATGTGTGGCAATCAACATCGGGGTCTGATTCCTTTGAGCCCAAATTTAGTTTAGTGCCGATTTCGTTTGGTACCATCAAAGCAGCGGCTTATGCCATGATTTTTGCGGTACCTATTGGGTTAGCAGCGGCAGTGTATACGGCTTACTTTATGTCGCCGCGGGCTCGTAAGGTGGTGAAGCCGACCGTTGAAATTATGGAGGCATTACCGACTGTTATTCTTGGGTTTTTGGCTGGGTTATGGTTAGCCCCTATCATTGAGCGATACCTACCTGGCTTTGTAGCGACCCTTATATTCGTTCCTATAGCTATCATTGCCGCTGCGGCGGTGACTAGTTGTTTACCCAATCGCTGGCGTCAACAATGCACTGATGGCCGTGCTGCGGTAATGTTAATTCCTATCGTGATTGGGGTAGGTTGGCTGTCATTTGAATTATCTCCATGGGTTGAACAAGTCATGTTTGGAGGTAACGTCCGCGAATACATTACCAATGAATTAGGTATTACGTTCGACCAGCGAAATTCATTGGTGGTTGGTATCGCTATGGGCTTTGCGGTTATTCCTACGATCTTCTCGATTGCTGAAGACGCCATCTTCAGTGTCCCAAAACACTTGTCACAGGGTTCACTGGCGTTGGGCGCAACGACTTGGCAAACCTTAACCAAAGTGGTGTTACTTACGGCCAGCCCAGGTATCTTCTCGGCAGTAATGATGGGCTTAGGACGTGCAGTTGGGGAAACCATGATCGTGCTGATGGCAACAGGCAACACGCCGATTTTGGATTGGAACATCTTTGAAGGAATGCGGACTTTGTCAGCCAATATCGCAGTAGAAATGCCAGAGTCAGAAGTGGGTAGCTCGCATTACCGAATTCTATTCCTGGCGGCTTTTGTACTCTTTATTTTTACCTTTGCGTTTAACACGCTGGCTGAACTTGTGCGCCAACGGTTGCGTGATAAATATAGCTCGATGTAAGTGTGGGGATATCCATGAAGCATTGGTTTAAATCGGGAAAACCTTATATTTGGCTGACTGCTGGTGCAGTGAGTGTCAGCCTTATCGCTGTGTTGGGCTTACTGGCGCTAATCGCTTGGCGTGGCTTGTCTTACTTTTGGCCAGCAGCTATTCACGAATTGGAAGTGAAAGCTCATGATGGTTCGACGCAAATTATTATCGGTGAAATCTACGAGCGTGAAGAAGTTTCCATTGAGCGTTTGCAAGAGGCCGGTTTAGCAGTGAGTGGAAACGCTGACGAGATGTTGGAGCGGTGGCTGCTAAAAATTGGTAACCGTGAGTATATGCCCTTGGATTTCATGTGGGTGATGGCTCCGCAAATCGTTCGCCATGATACGCCTCAAGATCTTGCTGTTATTGAGCGCAGCAAAGATGGAAACTTTTATGGGTACATCGTTGACGTGCTTGAGCACGGGCAATCCATCGTCGGTACAGCTGTATTGCGGGATGTGTTGGCGGAACGTATGCAGCGCGCGGTACAGTTGAACGAACAGGCAAGTGCGTTGCAACAAGGGGCGATTGGCTCGATAAACTATCAATTGAATCGGCTACGGCTAGAACGTCGCGGCTTAGAACTGGAACAGCAACTTACTGCAGCTGATGAGCAGCGAATTCAAGAGCAACAGCAAGAGCTGCAACAGCGTTATCAGGAACTCGAACAGAAGTTATTTAGTCTTCGTGAAGAAGCCAACCGTGATAGCCTCGTGGTTCGTGATATGCGCGGGATGGAAGTGGTAATCCCCATGTATAGAGTGTTGGATGTGACTTATCCAAACGATATGGGGCTGTTCGGCAAATTGGGTCATTTTTTTGGCCAGATCGGTAAGTTTATTACCGAAGATCCGCGTGAAGCCAATACCGAAGGTGGGGTGTTCCCAGCAATTTTTGGGACTGTCTTCATGGTGCTATTGATGTCCGTCATTGTGACGCCATTTGGGGTTATGGCAGCTATCTATCTGCATGAATATGCGGGGAAAAACGCCATAACGAAATTGATACGAATTGCCGTGATTAACCTCGCTGGAGTACCCTCGATTGTTTATGGGGTATTCGGTTTAGGATTCTTCGTCTACATGGTTGGTGGTAGTTTAGACCAAATCTTTTATCCCGAAGCATTACCGAGTCCAACCTTTGGCACGCCAGGTGTCATGTGGTCAGCAATCACATTGGCAATTCTCACGCTACCGGTAGTGATTGTTTCGACTGAGGAAGGTTTATCACGGATTCCGAGTAGTCTACGTGAAGGGAGCTTGGCGTTGGGAGCAACGAAAGCTGAAACCTTATGGCGGATTATTCTGCCAATGGCTTCTCCAGCTATCATGACCGGATTAATTTTGGCAGTAGCCCGCGCCGCAGGTGAGGTGGCACCATTGATGTTAGTTGGGGTAGTGAAATCAGCGCCGATGTTACCTGTCGATGGCAACTTTCCATATTTCCATTTAGACAGAAAATTTATGCATTTAGGTTTCCATATTTATGACGTTGGCTTCCAAAGCCCGAACGTTGAAGCTGCGCGACCGTTGGTTTACGCCACGTCGTTACTGTTGGTTACCGTGATTATCGGATTGAACTTAACGGCAATTGGCGTGCGGAACCACTTACGTGAAAAATACCGCTCACTTGAGAATTAAATGTGCAAGCGGACAAATTTTAGATTCAGTGTAGAAGGTTGATATATATGATTTCGGTCACTCCCATTAGCAGTCATACCGAGAATTTAGATCTGGCAAATTTGAGCGCAGATAAAACGGCGTTAGCGATCCGTGATTTAAGTTTGCATTATGGAGAAGCGCAAGCGTTGTACGATATTTCGATGAAAATTCCGAAGCATCGAGTGACCGCATTCATCGGGCCATCAGGTTGTGGTAAATCAACGCTATTACGCTGTATCAACCGGATGAACGATTTGGTCGACAACTGCCGGGTCGCTGGTGAGATATTGCTGAGCGACAAAAACATTTACGACAAAGATGTTGATGTTGCAGCGCTACGGCGGCGGGTTGGAATGGTATTCCAACGCCCCAACCCTTTTCCAAAATCTATCTATGAAAACGTTGTATATGGGATGCGCTTACAGGGTGTGAATGATCGGCGTACACTGGATGAAGTCGTGGAGCGTTCATTAAAAGGCGCAGCACTTTGGGATGAAGTGAAAGATCGCTTGAATGAGTCAGCGTTTGGTTTATCCGGTGGTCAACAACAACGGCTAGTGATTGCCCGTGCGATTGCGATTGAACCAGAAGTATTGTTACTTGATGAGCCGACGTCAGCACTTGACCCAATTTCGACGTTAACGATCGAGGAGTTGATCACCGAATTAAAAGAACAATTTACCGTGGTGATTGTTACCCACAATATGCAGCAAGCGGCGCGGGTTTCGGATCAAACAGCATTTATGTATATGGGCAAATTAATTGAGTATGCTGATACCAACACGTTGTTCACCACCCCCACACAGAAACAAACGGAAGATTATATTACTGGTCGCTACGGCTAACAGGAGTCGGAAATGGATAAGTTAAATATGAGCCGGCATATTTCCGGCAAATTTAATGACGAGTTAGAAGCTGTTCGAAATCAGGTTCTCACTATGGGAGGCTTGGTTGAACAGCAGTTGCGGGACTCGTTGCGTGCCATTGAAACATCTGATCATGAATTGGCCGAGCAGATTTTGCAGCGTGACGCAAAAATCAATGCATTAGAAATGCAAATTGACGAAGCCTGTGTCCAGATTATTGCGAAGCGCCAGCCGGCTGCGAGTGATTTGCGTCTTATTATTGCTATTTTCAAAACCATTTCAGACCTAGAACGCATGGGCGATGAAGTTGAGCGGATTGGGCGTGTGGCGCTAGAAAGCTTTAACAACGACCAACAGCATTTCTTAGTGAGTTTAGAAAATCTCGGGCAACAGGTACTGGTGATGTTGCAACGAGTATTAGATGCCTTTGCGCGAATGGACATGAACGCCGCGATTGATGTGCATCAAATGGATGCTCAAGCTGATCGCCAATATGAAGCATTAACTCGTCAGTTGATGACATATATGATGGAAGATCCGCGTGGTATTCCAAAGGTTATGAATGTGCTGTGGTCGGCACGATCGTTAGAACGAATTGGTGACCGCTGTCAGAATATCGCGGAATACATCATTTTCTTTGTTAAAGGTAAGGATGTCCGACACGTCTCCTCAGATACGCTGCGCCAAACTCTCACCGGCCAACAGTAATTGTAAGATAAGCCCGCATGTGTTAATACAAAATGCGGGCTTTGATGGTTCCTTCAATGCACCGCATCTGTGCTAATAGCTCGTTAGCAATAGCGCTGCGCTGATGCCGCGTTTCAATATCGATTACCACGTAACCAATGTGGCTATCAGTTTGTAAGTACTGGCCGGCAACGTTGATATTATATTCTGCAATGAGTTGGTTAATACGGGTCAGCATACCAGGCCGATTTTGGTGGATATGCAATAAACGCCGTGCCCCCGCATGAGTTGGTAACGACACCTCAGGGAAATTAACTGCGGATAGGGTTGACCCGTTATCTGAATAACGCACTAATTTACCCGCAACTTCAACACCAATATTAGCCTGTGCCTCTTCTGTAGAACCACCGATATGCGGAGTCAAAATACAGTTATCGAGGCCGCGCAAGGGGGATTCAAAACGTTCATTATTTGCTGTCGGTTCAACGGGAAATACGTCAATGGCAGCCCCGCCTAAATGTCCTGATTTTAATGCGTCGGCTAACGCGTTGATTTTAACTACTGTACCGCGCGATGCATTGATAAGTATTGCACCTGGCTTCATTTGAGCGAGTTGCTCTTCGCCAATCATCCACTGGGTTTGAGGTGTTTCAGGAACGTGTAGGGTCACTACATCAACGCTCTGCAATAATTTTTCTAACGAGTGTTCTTGCACTGCATTGCCCAATGGAAGTTTTGGCTCAATATCGTAAAATCGCACGTGCATGCCAATTTGTTCAGCCAAGATACTGAGCTGACTACCGATATGGCCATAGCCGATGATCCCCAATACTTTGCCGCGAGCTTCAAATGAACCAGCTGCTGCTTTATCCCATACACCACGGTGTGCTGCCGCATTTTTTTGTGGGACACGTCGCAGTAACATGATGATTTCGGAGAGAACGAGTTCGGCAACACTGCGAGTATTGGAAAATGGAGCATTAAAGACTACTACCCCATGGTCGCGTGCAGCAACTAGATCAACTTGATTAGTGCCAATACAAAAACATCCCACTGCGGCCAGTTTTTCAGCGGCAGCAAAGACTTTATCGGTCAAGTGTGTGCGTGAGCGAATCCCCAAAAAGTGGACATCTTTGATTTGTTCGCACAGCTCGGCTTCGCTTAATGAGTGCTTGAGACAGCGGATGTTGCTGTAACCATGTTGGCGTAGCGTATCTACCGCATTCTCGTGAATTCCTTCGAGCAGGAGGATATTGATTCGATCCTTAGCGAGCGATACTGAAGGTGTTGCTGTGCGCGTCATGGTTACTCCATTTTTCTCAATCCGTTGGGGGTGGCAATAATCGCGAGGTTTGCACCACGGTTAGCAAATAAACCGTTGGTAACAACACCTACAATACTATTCAATTGTTGTTCGAGTTGAACAGGGTCTAAGATATCAAAGTTATGAATATCCAGAATGACATTGCCATTATCGGTAACAAATCCTTGTCGCCACACCGGGTCACCGCCAAGTTTCACAATTTCGCGTGCTACATAAGAGCGCGCCATCGGGATTACTTCAACCGGCACAGGGAAATTACCCAAGCGGCCAACAACTTTGCTTTCATCGGCAATACAGATAAACTTATCGGCTACCGCCGCAATGATTTTTTCACGAGTTAATGCCCCGCCACCGCCTTTGACCATGCGCAAATGTTCGTCAATCTCATCCGCGCCATCCACATAGACAGGCAGGTCCGCTACATTATTCAGCTCAAAGACTTCAATACCGTGAGCTTTTAACCGCGCGGTTGAAGCTTCTGAGCTCGACACAGCACCCTCGATGTCGTGCTTACGAGTAGCTAGTGCATCAATAAAGTAATTCACTGTTGAACCAGTTCCAACACCAACAATGGTATTAGGTTCGATGTAGTCTAAAGCTGCTTCGGCGGCTTGCCGTTTTAGTTGGTCTTGAAGGCTGGTCATGATCATTTCCGAGGTTAGAAGTCATGGCGTTAAAGTATACCGAGTTAGCCCCGAAAATCCCATACTTTCGCTGGGGTAATCACCATGGCTAGAGGAACATCCCAAGGTTGTGCGGGTAATTTCTCAACATATTGTTCGTTATATGCAAGCCCAATGGGCAGTACATTAAGGCGTCCCTGATACCACCATTGTAGGGTGCGATCGTAATAACCACCCCCCATCCCCAGCCGATTACCCTGACGGTCAAACGCCACTAAGGGGACGAGCATAATCTGTAATTGATGCAGGGGGACGACGTCTTGAACAGTTAAACATGGTTCCGGAATGCCGTAGCGGTTGGTCGTCCATTGAGTGTTGTCATGCACCTCAAGGAAGAGTAGATGGCCGCGCCGAAAAGGGTGCAAAATAGGTAACGCCAAGCGATGCCCTTGTGCCAGTATTTGTGCGTTGAGTGTGGCGGTGGGGAGTTCCGCTTTGACACTGTGATAGCTGGCAATGATGCTAGGCTGCTGCAGTTCGGGTAATGCTAGTAAGTGCTGACCAACGTGTTGAGCAGCACTTTTCCGTTGTGCGTCAGACAGTTTTGCACGAGCGTTGAGTTGCTGCTGGCGTAATTGCTGTTGTGGCACGGCGCTGTTATCCTCTAAGAACTAGTTCTAATAATAATGACAGAGAGTACTCCATGATACGCCAACTCATGCAATTGTTAACCTTTCTCATCGTAAGTATATCAGTTGCTGTGGCTGCGCCACCGAAAGCACCACTACGTGGTGAGCAAGGTGACGGACCTTTTTCTCGATTAATTATTCGCGGTGCCACATTGATTAATGGTGAAGGTGCTCCAGCCCGTGGTCCGGTTGATATTGTGATCGAAAACGATCGCATTGTGAATGTGGTGAGTGTCGGTTATCCAGGTGTTCCAATCCGCCCCAATCAACGTCCACATGCGCTTCCCGGTGATAAAGAAATTGATGCCACGGGGCATTATGTGTTGCCAGGATTTATCGATATGCATGGGCATATCGGTGGGTCAGCTGCAGATATTCCCGCGGAGTATGTCTTGAAGTTATGGCTAGCTCATGGCATTACCACGGTGCGCGAGCCTGGTAGTTTCAATGGACTTGAATGGACTAAATGGCATCAGCAACAAGCCGAGAGCAATGCAATTGTAGCGCCGCGCATCATTCCTTTTGTGAGCTTTGGTATGGGTGCTGAGGAACCTATCTTCAATGGGGAACAAGCACGCGCTTGGGTGCGTCACGTTAAACAACAAGGCGCCGCTGGTATTAAATTCTTTGGTGCTACGCCAAAGGTCATGGCAGCAGCCTTAGATGAAGCTAAGCAACAGCAATTAGGCACTATGATGCACCATGCGCAATTAAGTGTCGTGCGAACAAACGTGCTCGATTCAGCGCGTATGGGTTTGGACAGTATGGAGCACTGGTACGGATTACCAGAAGCTTTGTTCACTGAACAAGTGATTCAAAACTATCCGCCACATTATAACTATAACAATGAGCAAGACCGTTTCAGCGAAGCAGGGAAATTATGGCAGCAAGCAGCTGCACCGGGAAGTGACAAGTGGAATGCAGTACGTGACGAGCTGATAGCGCTGGATTTTACCATCAATCCAACCTTAACTATCTATGAAGCCAGTCGTGATTTAATGCGTGAGCGCCGTGCTGTTTGGCATGACGAGTATACCTTACCGCAGCTGTGGGATTTCTTCACACCGAGTCGTTACGCGCATGGTTCGTATTGGTTCGACTGGACCACCGATGAAGAGGTTGCTTGGCGTAAAAACTATCAATTATGGATGACCTTCTTGAACGATTTTAAAAATCATGGCGGTCGTGTAACCACAGGGTCAGATGCAGGTTACATCTACAAAATTTATGGCTTTGGTTTTATCCGCGAATTGGAGTTACTGCGTGAAGCTGGCTTCAACGCACTTGAAGTTATCCAGGCGGCAACACTCAATGGTGCTGAAGCGCTTGGTTTAGAAGATGAAATTGGTAGTGTGGTACCTGGTAAAAAAGCAGATTTGATCATCGTAAAAGACAATCCACTGGCCAACTTCAAGGTGTTATACGGCACTGGGCATTACCGTTTGGATGAGAATAACCAACCGATACGTACAGAGGGGATCCGTTATACCATCAAAGATGGAATCGTTTATGACGTCCAAGAACTACTGACTGATGTGCGCCGGATTGTGGCAGAGGAAAAAACTAAACGGAAGTAGTAGGAGGAGGGTGACTACCCGGAATGCCGCTGCGGTGCCTTGGCCCTTGAACCCACTGGTTCAAGGCGGGGTTCAAGTAACGTGACTTAAGGCTTCTCGATACGAGTCGAGCTTGCACAATGGTCACGCAAAGAACCCCTAGTTTACAAACATCGGCTCAGGGACATCGGCTTGCTGGCGTACATCCCAGGCAGTCATAACTGTTAGTTTAACGTTTTGGACGTTGCTCTGCCATGACTTGTTCAAGGGTTTCTTGGAGAATTTTTAATTTTTCTTCGAGATCTGCGATGTGCTGCTGTAAACGCTGCTCATTTTGTGCAAACTCATGACACAAATTTAATCCAGCCATGACAGCAATTTGCTCTGGATTCGTTAATTTAGTATTGCTACGAATCATTTCTAACTTCGTATTAAGCCGAACAGCAGCTTGCTGCAAGGCAACTTCTTGCCCAGCAGGGCAATTCACCTTGTAGTGACGTTCCATCAATCGAATATCCATGGCGCGTTGGGTCATGCCGCTTCCTCTACAATAATACGAATTTAATCGGTCTTATTTATGGCTATTATGCACGTATCAAGGGCGTTTGTCAGCTAGCCTGATGAGCTTTGCAATGATAGGATGGAAGCACTGTAACCAATGAGTGAAAGATTATGTCAGAAAAAGGTGGCGACCACGCCAAGTTGCTCACTTATGAGCGCCTTTCAGAATTGTTAGAACAACAGGATATGCTTCCATCCGCAGCTGAAGTTCATGGGATAGTCACTGGAATGATTGCGGGAGGTGCACACATTGATAAGGCGGATTGGCTCGTGTTATTGAGCGATTTAATCCATGAAGGGCAATCGTTTAAGCCAGGCTCACGCGATATTTTACAAAGTATGGCAGAATTCATTGTGCATGATCTGCAAGATGCTGACTTAGGCTTCAACCTATTACTGCCTAATGATCGAGAATCTCTCGTGGAGCGGTTGCATGCACTCATCCATTGGGTGCAGTCATTTTTAGTTGGCTTTGGAGTGAATCAAACCCATCTGGCTGAACTTTCTGAAGACGTCCGCGAAGTGATTAATGATTTGGTTGAAATCGCTAAATTGGATTTCATGATAGAAGAAGATGAAGAAGCTGAACGTGCTTATTTTGAGGTAGTCGAGTATTTGCGGATCTCAACGCTGCTATGCTTTAACGAGTTAGGATACCGCATCGACAGTAACTGCGGTTCAAACCAAACACTTCATTAATAGCTTGCATCAATGTGACGTGGTAATGAACATGATGATTCCTTTGAGCGAATTCCAACAGCGACGTCAGCAGCTGCTGCAGCAACTTGAAGCGACAGGAACGAAAGCTGTCGCGGTGGTAGCTGCAGCACAATTACAAACGCGCAGTCGTGATACTGAATATCCGTTTCGGCAGGATAGTGACTTTTATTATTTGACAGGGTTTAACGAACCTAATGCACTGTTGGTATTAGCACCTCATGCGGAACATCCGGTACAGCTGTTTTGTCAGCCGAACGATGCCTTGGCTGAAACTTGGCAGGGGCGGCGCTTAGGTATAGAGCGCGCAGTCGCAGAACTAGGGGTAGACTACTGCGCTAGTATCGATGACGTGCATACGCATTTAATAAAGCTGCTCGATGGTGTTGAGCGCGTTTATCATCATCACCAACATGACGCTTTAACTCACCAGCTTCATGCCGTTGCAGCTGAGTTGCGAACAGCTCCCAAGCGTGGGTTCCAAGCCCCTGTTGGCTGGATCGATTTGCAGCCGTGGTTGGCCGACATGCGAATGATCAAAAGTGCCAACGAGCTGAATGTAATGCGCGAGGCTGCTCGGATTAGTGTGCTAGGGCATCAGCGCGCAATGCGCTTTGCGCAACCTAACCGTTATGAATACCAAGTGGCAGCTGAAATCCATCACGAGTTTGCGATGCACGGAGCGTTGGCTCCGGCCTACAATACGATTTGTGGCAGTGGTGAAAATGCGTGTATTTTGCACTACACCGACAATTGTGCGCAGTTGCAAGACGGTGAACTGTTGCTCATTGACGCTGGTGCGGAATATCAAGGGTATGCCGGTGATATTACGCGAACCTTTCCGGTCAATGGTCGCTTTGCTCCCTATCAACGCGATCTCTATAACGTGGTGTTAGCCGCTCAGGAAGCTGCGCTGGCAACATTAAAACCAGGGAGCGATATCCAAACCGCCTTACTTGCAGCTGGCAAAGCTTTAACTGAGGGACTGCTGGAGTTAGGTATTTTACAAGGTTCGTACGCTGATTTACTTGCTGAGCAAGCCTATCGGCGATTCATGATTCATGGCTTAGGGCATTGGCTAGGATTGGATGTCCATGATGTTGGAACCTACAGCCAAGCGGGTAAAAATCGTCCGTTTGAACCGGGTATGGTATTAACTATTGAACCAGGTGTTTATATCCCACACGGAATGACTGACGTTGCAGAACAATGGCATGGCATTGGGATCCGCATCGAAGATAATGTTATTATTACCGCGAGTGGGTATGAAAACATGACGGCAGCAGCACCAAAGACTGTCGCTGAGATTGAACAATGGATGAAACAATAGACTACCCGATAATTATTGCAGGAGGCGGGTTAGTTGGCGCATTAACTGCTTTATTAATCGCTCGGCAACGGCGCGACTGGACCATTATGATATTGGAACCCAATGTTGCTGGCCCTGCCCAAGACAAGCGAACTTTGGCACTTGCCGCCGCCACCGTAGCAACTTTACAAAAGCTCGGGGTATGGACACAGCTTGCGAAGCATGCCTGTGCCATAGAACATATTCATGTGAGTGATCGAGGCCACTTGGGCATGACCCGTATCCATGCCCACCAACATGGTGTCCCAGCCATGGGTGAGGTTATTGGTGCGGCGAAATTAAACCAAGCCCTGTATCAAGCGTGCCTTGATGAACCCAATATCCATTGGTGTAGCGATGCTCGATTTCATTCAGCTACCCCCGCTGACAAGCATATTGCAGTGACCTATCAGCAAGGTGACCAAACCATTCACTGTACGGCGCAATTAGTAGTTGGTGCTGATGGTCAACGTTCCCAGGTTCGCCAAGATGTGGGCATAGCGATGCACACAACCGACTATCAGCAGTTTGGTGTGATTGCTACGTTACAGCTAGCACAGAGCCTTAATGGGTGGGCTTATGAGCGTTTTACTGATTCTGGGCCGCTGGCGCTGTTGCCGTTACCCAACCAACAAGCCAGTTTAGTGTGGAGTTTAACCCCTGCTGCCGCTAATGACGTGATGGCGTTAACAGATACAGATTTTATTCATGCGTGTCAGGCGGCCTTTGGTTATCGGGCGGGGTTGTTTTTAAAGGTGACTGATCGGGCTCAGTATCCACTACAACTGCATTTGGCACAGACCCATATTCATCAACGCCGAGTGATCATTGGTAATGCTTCACATACGTTGCATCCTATTGCAGGTCAAGGCTTTAATCTTGGGGTGCGCGACGCTATCACCCTGAGTGAAATCCTCGTGAGCGCTGATGATCCAGGACGCTATCATTATTTGGGCGCTTACCAGCAGCAGCGGCAACAGGATTACCGTCGAATTATTGGGTTAACGGATAGTTTAGTGCGAGGTTTCTCTAACCAGTATGCGCCGCTAGTGATGGGACGCAACCTAGCGTTATTTGGGTTGGATTGGTGCTATCCGCTACGTCACCGTTTCGCACGTCAGACTATGGGATTTCAAGGGTGATGAAGCAGCTAAATCGAGCTCTGAATATCGCTGTAATTGGCGGTGGAATGATTGGCCTAAGCACCGCTATTGGTTTGCGGCAACAAGGGCATCATGTTTATTTAATTGAGCGTGGGCAGCAACCGCAATATAGTGATGAGCCAGAGTTACGGGTTAGTGCATTGGCACATCACAGTCGAGATTTATTGAAGCAACTCGGTGCATGGCAACAGTTACCAGTAGAACGGTTAGGTCCATACACCGGGATGCACGTCTGGGATCAGGATAGTTTTGGTTCCATCGAGTTTACTGCTGCGGAAGTAGCGGCTGACGATCTTGGCGCTATTGTTGAGAATAAAGTATTGGAGCACGTGTTGTGGCAGCAAGCGTTAACCGTTGGTGTTCAGGTTATAGCTGGTGAAGCTGTCGTTGCTCACCATCATCAGGATAACCAATTAGTTATTATCCTTGCGGGACAACGTCACCTAACTGTCGATTATATGATTGCCGCGGATGGGGCCGCCTCACCAACCCGTGCGCGGGAAAAATTACCACTCACCTATTGGAATTATGAGCAAACTGGGATCGTAGCGGTGGTTCGCACTGAACACCCTCACCAAGGTATTGCCCGCCAAGTGTTTTTGCCAACCGGACCCATTGCATGGTTACCGTTGGGGGATGCCCAGCTCGTATCCATAGTGTGGTCTGCAGATGATGCCAAAGCACAAGAATTGCTGGCCGCTGATGAGCGAAGCTTTATGAACCAACTGCAGGCAGCAAGCGATCAATGTCTAGGGCGACTAGAACTGGCCTCCCAGCGTGCTGCGTTTCCGCTCAAAATGCAATACGCGCAACGTTGGGTAAGTGGGCGCTTACTTGTTATTGGGGATGCGGCACATGCGATTCATCCACTAGCAGGGCAAGGGGCAAATCTTGGTTTTGGTGATGTGATTGCCTTGTTGCGAGTGTTTGAAGCTGGAGTCAATCCACGCACATTACGGGCGTGGGAGCGGCAACGTAAAGCTGCTGCAGTGACAATGATTGGCGCTATGGAAGGGTTTAAGCGAGGTTTTTCAGGTAGTCATCCAGTCCTGAAGCTGATCCGCGGTTTTGGCCTGCGGATGGGGGATCGCATACCCCCACTGAAACGCTTTTTAATCCAAACTGCACTTGGTGAGACGCACTAGATCCGTTCATGGATAAACTGTGCTAGTTGGCGGGCCGATTGGTTGTTGCTATCGGCTTGCCACATCACCACACTGACTTCCCCAAGTTCTGGTAGAATCGTTGTACCATAGCGCTGGATGCGAATGAGTCGATCGGGCACGGTACTTTGTGCCAGAACTGTCACCCCTAAACCACTTTCGATAGCAGCGGTTAAGCCCGTGAAATCGGCATTGGTGTAACTGATGCGCGAAGTAATTTTGGCATGACGCAGCGAATTCAGCGCTCGACGTCGATAAATACAGCCATCGGGGGCAACCACTAAGGGTAAGTCATTGGCGCTGGTGATAGTATCAATATCTCGTGCTACCCATACCAAAGGTTCTTTTTTTAATACGACCACGCCCGGACGCGTCAGCAATTTGTCTGGCTCTTTTAAGGCAATCACGAGATCAAAGTGCGCTTGCTCGTCTTGGAGTAGATTCTTACTCAGCGCTGAGGTCACGGATAGGGAAACATTGGGGTACGCATGAGCAAATTGACCGAGAACTTGTGGCAACACTTTGCTGGCAAACTCACTTGGAATTCCCAGCCGTACTTGTCCTGACACTGCTGGCTCCGTGAACCGTGCAAAGATATGGTCGTTAAGCGCCAACATAGCTCGTGCGTGTTCAAGTAGCTCAGTACCGGCTGGAGTTAACAAAATTCGACCACGATTACGAGTCAATAAGGTTGTTTCAAGTAACTCCTCTAACCGTTTGATCTGTAAGCTAATGGCTGGCTGTGATCGATTGAGCTGTTGCGCTGCAGCAGTATAGCTTTGGAGTTCATATATACTGATGAACGCGCGCAATGTTTCCAAGGGTAAATGTTGCACAATGAGCCTTATGGTTAGTATTGAAATGATAAATATACAATAAAATATTATTTACATTCCTTATAAAGATATAAGTATTATTCATTTGTTGCAAGTGGCGATGACCACTATAATTCTGCAATAAATCTCGTGATGCTTAACTGGCATCGTCGTATCTATATAGAAAGGACAATGAAGACATGGCAAATCGCACACCTTTGTACGATGCGCACGTAAAAGCTGGCGCTAAGATTGTAGATTTTCATGGCTGGGATATGCCGATTAACTACGGCTCACAAATCGAAGAGCACCACGCTGTCCGCAAAGATTCGGGCGTGTTTGATGTATCGCACATGACTATTGTTGACGTTGCAGGCATTGATGCAAAGGCGTTTTTACGTTATTTGCTCGCCAATGATGTCGCGAAAATGAATACACCAGGTCAAGCATTGTACAGCGCTATGCTTAACGAACAGGGTGGCATCATTGACGATTTAATCGTGTACTACTTTAGTGATGAGTCTTACCGTTTAATCGTGAACTCAGCGACCCGTGAGCGTGATCTTGAATGGCTGCACGCAGTCGCTGCTAATTATAAAGTTGTCATCACTGAACAGACACAGTACGGCATGGTAGCACTGCAAGGTCCAAATGCAGCAGACAAGCTGAAGCAAGTTATTGGTGAAGAAGCCTTTGCTGAAGTTGCCAATATGAAGCCTTTCGTCGCTAAGCAAGTGGGTGATTACTTCGTCGCAACCACTGGTTATACCGGCGAAAAAGGTTACGAAATTATCGTGACTGCTGATAAAGTTGAGGCGCTGTGGAATGCACTGCTGGAAGTTGGTGTACAACCTTGTGGTTTAGGTGCTCGTGATACATTACGTCTTGAAGCTGGGATGAATTTATACGGCCAAGATATGGATGAATCAGTAACTCCGCTTGAATCCAATATGGGCTGGAGCGTCGCGTTTGAGCCACAAGACCGCTTGTTCATAGGGCGTGAGGCGTTAGAACAGCAAAAGGCAGCGGGCCATGCTAAGTTAGTAGGCTTAGTTATGCGCGACAAAGGCGTGTTACGGCACGGTTTAAAAGTGATTACTGAAGGTGGGGAAGGGGTGATTACATCAGGTACCTTCTCACCGACATTAGGGTTTTCAATTGCGTTAGCGCGGGTACCAGCTACTGTAGGTGACACCGCCGCAGTGGAAATCCGCAATAAATTAGTTACAGTAAGTGTGGTAAAACCAGGCTTCGTACGGCAAGGCAAATCGCTTCTTGCTTAATGAATTAATCTGTTTTCATGAATGAGGAACACAACATGAGCACTATTCCAAAGGAACTTAAGTATGCATCGACTCACGAGTGGGTGCGTCACGAAGGTGATGGAATTTATACCGTTGGTATTACTGAGCATGCGCAAGACTTGTTAGGCGACATGGTATTCGTTGAGTTACCTGAAGTTGGTGCTCAAGTTGCAGCAGGCGATGACGTTGCAGTATGTGAATCAGTAAAAGCAGCTTCTGATATTTATGCGCCAATCGCAGGTGAAATCGTTGAAGTAAACGAAGAGTTGGAAGACGCTTCTGAGCTTGTTAACAACGACCCGTATGGTGATGGCTGGTTGTTCAAAATCAAAGCTGACGATCCAAGCGAAGTTGACAACTTGCTTGATGCTGATGGTTATCAAGCTGCCATCGACGAAGAATAACGACTTGTATTGTACCCAAGCCCCGGTCACTGATACCGGGGTTTTGTGTTTCAATTGTCTTGTATCCACCCGCCAGTTAGGGGATTTGAAGTAAATGACTATGACTACGTTGAAGCAATTAGAAAATCACGGTGAATTTATTGCCCGCCACATTGGTCCACGTGCCGATGAAACAACAGAAATGTTAGCTGAGCTAGGCGTGAGTTCGTTAGAGGAGCTCATTCAGGACACCGTGCCTGGCGCGATTCGCCGTGAGCCATTCTTGTCGATCGGCGCGCCAATGACTGAACGTGATGCGTTAGCTAAGCTCAAAACAATTGCCAGCAAGAATAAAGTGTATACTTCATTCATCGGTCTTGGTTATTACGACACCTTAGTCCCTAACGTGATTCTTCGTAACGTCCTTGAGAATCCAGGTTGGTACACAGCTTATACCCCTTATCAGCCAGAAATCGCACAAGGCCGTTTGCAAGCCATCTTGAACTTCCAACAAATGACCATGGATTTAACTGGTTTAGATCTGGCCAGCGCATCATTACTCGATGAAGCAACCGCTGCTGCCGAAGCGATGGCGATGGCGAAACGAGTTAGCAAGAGCAAATCAAATAGTTTTTATGTTGCGGATACGGTGTTCCCACAAACGATCGATGTGGTGAAAACCCGAGCCGAGCATTTCGGCTTTGATGTTATTGTGGGATCTGCTCAAGATGCAGTGAACCATGATATTTTTGGTGCTTTACTGCAATACCCAGATCGTTACGGCCAAATCGATGATCTTGAACACCTGATCGGTGCAATTCAAGCAAAACAAGGCATTGTGGCTGTAGCTGCGGACATCATGAGTTTGGTCATGTTAAAAGCTCCTGGTGAAATGGGTGCGGACATGGTGTTGGGTTCAGCACAACGCTTTGGTGTGCCGATGGGGTATGGTGGCCCACACGCGGCATTTTTTGCGACCCGCGACAAGTACAAGCGGTCATTGCCAGGCCGGATTATCGGTGTCTCTAAAGATAGTCGTGGTAACCTAGCGTTGCGGATGGCGATGCAAACGCGTGAGCAACACATCCGTCGCGAAAAAGCGAACTCAAATATCTGTACCGCCCAAGTGTTGCTTGCCAACATGGCCTCATTCTATGCGGTATACCATGGTCCACAGGGTTTAAAATCTATTGCTGAGCGTATCCACCGTTTGACTGACATTGTTGCCCTTGGCTTACAAGATAAAGGTATTAAAGTGACCAACAGTCACTGGTTTGATACCTTAACCTTCCGTTTAGAAGGTGACACTGATGCAGTATTAGCGCGTGCCGAGCAAGCTGAAATCAATTTACGTATTGATGGCAATGGTCAATTTGGTGTGAGCTTAGACGAAGCCAAATCACGTCACGATGTAGCTACTTTGTTTAGCGTATTGTTTGGTGCTGAACACGGTCTTGATATTGATGCATTAGATGCACGCGTAGCGGCAGGTGAAGTGACGTCAATTCCAGCTAACTTGAACCGTGAAAGCGCTATCCTTGAGCATCCAGTATTCAATAGTTACCATTCGGAAACTGAGATGCTGCGTTACATCAAGCAGCTCGAAAACAAAGACTTATCACTTAACCACAGCATGATTTCGCTGGGTTCGTGTACGATGAAACTAAATGCAACGGCAGAGATGATTCCAATCACCTGGCCTGAGTTTGCGCAGTTACATCCGTTTTGTCCTGTGTCACAAGCACAAGGTTACGCTGAATTAATTCAAACCCTGTCAGATTGGCTCGTGGATATTACCGGCTATGATGTCATGTCCATGCAACCGAACTCAGGTGCACAGGGTGAATACGCAGGCTTGTTAGCGATTCAAAAATACCATCAAAGTCGCGGTGATGCGCACCGCAATATTTGTCTGATCCCTAGCTCTGCGCACGGAACTAACCCTGCATCGGCGCAAATGATGGGTATGAAGGTTGTCGTGGTTGACTGTGATAAAAACGGCAACATTGACATCGAGGATCTCAAAGCGAAAGCAGCTGAAGCAGGTGAGAACTTGTCTTGCATCATGGTGACCTACCCATCAACGCACGGGGTGTACGAGGAAGGTATTAAGGAAATTTGTGATATCGTGCATGCACACGGAGGTCAAGTGTACTTAGATGGCGCCAATATGAACGCGCAAGTAGGAATCACTTCACCAGGCTATATTGGTGCCGACGTGTCGCATTTGAATTTGCATAAAACTTTCTGTATTCCACATGGTGGTGGCGGCCCAGGTATGGGACCTATTGGTGTGAAGAAACACTTAGCACCATTTCTACCTAACCACAGTGTGATTACCATTGAAGGTACTGGTACAACCAACGGTGCAGTATCAGCAGCACCATTTGGTAGTGCGAGTATTCTACCAATTTCATGGATGTACATTGTCATGATGGGCAGTGAAGGTTTGCGGCGGGCGACAGAAGTAGCCATTATGAACGCGAACTATATTGCGAACCGTTTAAGCAAGTACTATCCAATTTTATACAAAGGCCGTAATAATCGTGTTGCGCACGAGTGTATTGTGGATTTACGTCCATTGAAAGAGACCTCGGGCGTGACCGAAATGGATGTCGCTAAACGTTTGCAAGACTATGGATTCCACAGCCCGACAATGAGTTTCCCTGTGGCGGGTACACTCATGGTTGAGCCAACTGAATCAGAGTCAAAAGCAGAGCTGGATCGGTTCATTGAAGCGATGATCAGCATCCATGAAGAAATCAAGCGGGTTGAAGCAGGGGAATGGCCACAAGACAATAACCCTCTGCATCATGCACCACATACTCTTGCTGATATCGTGGATGCACAGTGGGATCGTCCATATAGCCGTGAAGTAGCTGCGTTCCCGGTCGCGGCGGTGAAAGTAAACAAATTCTGGCCAAGCGTAAACCGCGTCGATGACGTATATGGCGACCGGAATTTGATGTGTAGCTGTCCTTCGGTCGACTCTTACCGTTAAACGCCTGCATGTTGAACAGTAAGGTTTTGCATCCTTGCTGTTCAACGTTTTATAATGCGCAGCTAAGGGACGCATTCTGTCATCTCCAGCGAGTATTAAAGGCGAGCTAAGCTCGCCTTTTTGTTGATTATGCAGCATAGTAGAATCGATCCGAACAAGATAACGCTTAATAAATCAATCGGATGATCGTATCTTATTAAGCGTGTGGCGAGTAAGAGGCGATTATGGAATTACCTGTTCTCATAGATACTCTGCGTGATGCCCTTGAGCATGACCAGACTGAACAGCTTATCGACAAGCTAGAAGACGTGCACCCGGCTGACTATGCCGCGGCGATTAGTCATTTCTCAAGCTCCGAACTGTGGTCGCTGCTAACATTTTTGCCGACTAATACACAAGCTAAAGTCTTCGGCTACTTACCTCCAGAAACGCAAGTACAACTGGCAATTCGAGTGAGTCGGCGAAGCTTGTCACCGATAATTCGACAAATGTCGTCGGACGAACGGGCTGACCTCTTTAATCGCCTCACTGAAGAACAAAAAGATGCGTTGCTACCGGCGTTAGCACAAGCTGAACGGGAGGATCTGTTACTCCTGAGTTCCTATGAAGAAGGTACCGCTGGGTCGATCATGACCTCGGATTATGCCATCTTGCACCCAGAACTCACCGTGCGTAATGCGATTGATGTGCTGCGCCGTGAAGCACCTGATAAAGAAACTATTTACTCCGCATATGTGGTTGATGACGACCGTAAGCTCATTGGCGTTATCACCTTGCGTGAATTGATTATTGCCCCTGCAAATGCGCGGATTCATGAGGTTATGAACCATGATCCTATATATGCGCGCACTGACATGCTGCAAGAAGAAGTCGCGGCGTTGATTTCGCACTATGACTTATTGGCACTTCCAATTGTCAATGAACACCAGCAAATGGTGGGTATAGTAACCTACGACGACGCGATGGACGTTGTCGAAGAAGAAACCACCGAGGATTTCCACAAAGCCGCGACCGTAGGTAAATTAGAAACGAGCGTTAAGCATGCAGGGATTGGTCTGCTGTACCGTAAGCGAGTGTTGTGGCTGGTTATCTTAGTATTTGGTAATATTTTTTCAGGCGCTGGTATCGCCTATTTCGAAGAGACTATCGCCAGTTACTTAGCCTTGTTATTCTTTCTCCCATTGCTGATCGCCAGTAGTGGTAACGCCGGCGCACAATCAGGAACCCTGATGGTGCGTGCATTAGCAACGGGTGACGTCAATATACGCGACTGGGGTTACTTGCTCGGCAAAGAGATTTTGGTCGCTGGTTTGCTGGGGTTAACCATGTCGGCTGCTGTGGTTGGTCTGGGTATTTGGCGCGGTGGTATGGATATCGCAGTAGTAGTAGCGCTGACGATGACGTTGGTGGTCGTCGCCGGGAGCCTAATTGGATTATCCTTACCCTTCTTGCTAAGTCGTTTTAACCTTGACCCCGCGACTGCGAGCGGGCCGCTCATCACATCCATTGCTGACGTCGCTGGGGTGGTGCTGTACTTCTCCATTGCCACGTGGTACCTAGGTCTTTAGAGCAAACCTTTCAAAAAAGCTACCACACTGCGGTCTAATGCACTGTGGTTATAGCCTCCCTCGAGCATCGCCACAATTCGACCTTCACAACCCGCTGGTAGGGGAATATTAATAATCGTCAGTGCTACCGTGTCCGCACCACTATTGGGAAACAATGGGTGTTGATTTTAAAATTTTGACTATACTCAGGTTGACCATGAACCAGTAGTTGTGGTGCGCTGTCTGGCATCGCAATTCTTTGTGACTGTGAAAGCTAAAGTTGCCGAATCACTTTCGGCAGTTGTTTGTTATTACCACAATAATAAGAATAAACCTATGACATCAAGCACTGTTTCATCGCGCCTAAGCGCGCTTGGCCCAGGCATCATCTTTTCATCAGCAGCGGTGGGCGCATCACATTTAGTGGCTTCAACTCAATCTGGTGCCTTATTTGGGTGGCAACTGATCTGGTTGATTTTGCTCGTCAATGTTCTCAAGTATCCATTCTTTCGTTTCGCTGTGAAATACACTTTAGTTCAAGACGAAAGTTTGATTGCTGGGTATTATCGTGAAGGGCGCTGGCTACTCATAAGTTTTACGTTATTGAATATTTTAGCAGCGGTGGTGAATACTGCCGGGGTATTGCTACTTACCGCGAACTTATTGCAGCTATTTATACCAGGATTATCGGTCACTTGGTTATGTGGCATCACCTTGCTCGCCTGCTTGTTGGTATTACTGATCGGCCATTATCCACTTCTTGATCGACTGTCAAAAGTGATCATGGCATGTCTAACCGTCGCCACCTTAATCGCAGTGGTGATGGCGTGGCAAGCTTATGAGCCAGTGACTGCTGATTTTGTTGCGCCATCACCATGGCAATTATCAGCGTTGGCCTTTCTGGTAGCAATGATGGGTTGGATGCCGGTGCCAATCGAATTATCTGCCATTAACTCGTTGTGGTTGATGAGCAAACGTAAGCTCACCAAAGTTACCCTCGCTGATGGGTTATTTGATTTTAATCTGGGGTATTGGGTGACCGCATTCTTGGCGCTGGTGTTTGTCGCACTTGGAGCATTGGTGCAATACGGTAGTGACCAGCCTATCGCCATGGCTGGTAGTCAATTTGCGTCACAGTTTGTTGCGATGTATGGCAAAGCCATTGGCCAATGGTCTGAGTATCTCGTAGGTTTTATCGCATTTTTATGCATGTTTGGAACCACGTTAACCGTTTTAGATGGCTATGCCCGTACCCTACAAGCCAGTTGGCAATATCTATCGAAAGAACGTGTTGTCGGCCAGTCGAGCGAAAGTCCAACCACTGGCTGGATAGTAGGGCAAGCTGCTGCCGGGATGTTAATTATTTTATATTTCCAAAGTGCGCTCGGCCCTATGTTAACGTTCGCAATGACAGTTGCATTTTTGACCACACCGTTTTTTGCCTGGTTTAACTATAAGTTGGCGAAACAACTGGCAATGAAAGTCACTACCCAGCTCTATGCTTGGGTTGGATTAATTTATTTAACGGGGTTTGCAGTAGCGTACTTGTATTTCAAGCTGCTCGGGCAGTTGTGACTATCTTAAAATTTAGGCAACTTGGCTCACTCGCCTTGTGCTTTTAAGTTGCTTTGCCTTTAATGGGGCAACGATAACAATAGAGGAAGTCTCCATGAAGGGTATGAAAAAACTCATTTTAGCGGCCATGATTGGTGCCAGTATTAGTGTACCACTGAGCGCTGTTGCAGCGGTTGATGTACCGGTAGCGCGTATTCAGGCTGATGAGGTGGTAGTTACTGAACACAGTGCCACGATTAATGGTCAACGCTTTAAGTATAAAGCAATGACTGGCACCCAACCGGTCTTTAATGAAAGTGGTGATGCGATTGCTGCATTACATTTTACCTACTACGAGCGGCAAGGCGTTAAAAACCAAGAAGAGCGTCCGCTGTTGATTTCATTTAACGGTGGTCCGGGATCAGCGTCGGTATGGATGCATATTGCATACACTGGCCCTAAAGCACTACGTGTTGATGACGAAGGCTTCCCGATTATGCCGTATGGGGTTAAAGATAACCCACATTCAGTGTTGGACGTTGCCGACATCGTGTTTGTTAACCCAGTTAACACCGGCTATTCACGCGCATTACCCAAAAAAGACGGTAGCCAGTATAGTCGCGATGAATTGCAAAAAATGTTTTTCGGGGTAAATGCAGACGTTAAGTATTTAGCTGATTGGATTAACACCTTTGTTACGCGTCAGGAACGCTGGCGCTCACCTAAGTATCTGATCGGTGAAAGCTACGGTACAACCCGTGTCTCTGGCTTGGCACTGGAGTTACAAAACCGTCAGTGGATGTACCTTAATGGCGTCATCTTAGTGTCACCAACCGATATAGGTATTGACCGTCATGGGCCAGTAAAAGCGGCGAATCGTTTACCTTATTTTGCGGCAGCTGCTTGGTACCATAATGCGTTAGATTCCAATTTACAGAATAAAGACTTACTCGATGTCTTAGCTGAAGTTGAACAATATACGTTAGATGTCTATTTACCTGCATTAGCGAAAGGTGCGAGTTTACCCGCTGCTGAGCGCGAACAAGTTGCTGCTCAAGTAGCTAAATATTCAGGTTTAGATAAGCAAGTGGTAATGCGTTCTAACCTCGATATCAGTACTTCATTTTTCTGGAAAGAGTTGCTCCGCGATCGCGGCCAAACGATTGGTCGGTTAGACTCACGTTATTTAGGTATTGATCGTGACGATGTGGGCTCACGTCCAGATTATAATGCTGAGTTAACCTCATGGTTGCATTCATTTACCCCAGCCATTAATTACTATTTACGGGAAGAACTAGGATACAAAACAGATGTGAAGTACAACATGTTTGGTCCAGTTCATCCGTGGGATCGTAGTAACGACAATACCGGTGAAAATCTTCGTCAGGCGATGGCACAAAACCCATATTTAAATGTGTTAATTCAGTCTGGATACTATGATGGTGCCACTAATTACTTTGATGCCAAGTACAATATGTGGCACCTAGATCCAAGTGGCAAAATGGCTGACCGTATCGATTTTAAAGGGTATCGTAGTGGCCATATGATGTATCTACGCGCAGAAGATCTTAAGTTAGCGAATGATGATTTACGTAAATTCATCCACGCAACGCTGCCAGCAAAAAATCAAGCTGCTAAATATTAAGTCTATCGGTATTGAAACCATCACAGCGCCCACCTTGTGTGGGCGCTTGTCACTTATGAAAAAGGTTTTATTATGAATAAATTATCGGGATTGGCGCTTGCTATAACGTTAGCTTGCGGTGTTTCTACAACGACCTGGGCGGCCCCCAAATGGGATGTCAACGAGCCGCTTGGTGAATTCAAAGATGTCCATATCAACACCAATGAAGGCACTTGGATGAACGTGGATATGAGCCCTGATGGAAAATATATCGTGTTCGATATGTTGGGGGATATCTATCGTATTCCAGCCACAGGTGGTGAGGCTGAGTTGCTCATTGGCGGCATTGCATGGCAGATGCAGCCAGTATATTCCCCTGATGGGAAATACATTGCATTTACCTCAGATGCAAACGGTGGCGACAATATTTGGATCATGAACGCAGATGGTAGCGATCCTCGCCCCGTGACCAATGAAACCTTTCGCTTATTAAATAGCCCAGCCTGGAGTCCGGATGGCGAGTTTATTGTTGCCCGCAAGCATTTTACTGCACGTCGGTCATTAGGCGCTGGGGAAGTTTGGATGTATCACCGTACCGGTGGCAGTGGAGTGATGTTAACGCAACGTCCGAATGACCAAAAAGACTTAGGTGAACCAGCATTTTCACCAGATGGCCGCTACATCTATTTCTCGCAGGACGATACTCCTGGAAAAACGTTTCATTACAGCAAAGACTCGCTAGAAGGGATTTACACCATCAAACGTTATGATCGTGAAACTGGCGAGATTGATGTGATCTTAGGTGGTGCTGGCGGTGCTATTCGACCAACACCTTCGCCAGATGGTAAGTACTTGGCCTATATCAAGCGCGAAGACTTCAATAGTGTGCTGTATCTGTATAACTTAGCGACCGGTGAGAAAACGCGTCTGTATCAAGACCTCGATCGCGATATGCAGGAAACCTGGGCCATTCATGGGGTATACCCGACCATGGATTGGACCCCTGATGGTAAAGCATTGATCTTCTGGGCCAACGGGAAAATCATGCACTTAACCGTGGCGGATCGGAGTACGCGCGTGATTCCATTCAGTGTCGAGACGACTAAAAAAGTACAACAGGCACTACAGTTTGAAACGCATCTTGAGGATAAGCAGTTTAAGGTTAAGATGCTACGCATGGTGCAAGTGTCTCCTAACGCTAAACAGGTCGTTTATGAGGCCTTAGGTAAACTCTATGTACGTGACTTGCCCAATGGTGAACCAAAACGTTTAACCAAGCGTGATGGTGCTTGGGAGTTGTATCCGAGTTTCTCACGCGATGGCCGTAAATTGGTTTATGTTACTTGGAACGATCAACTGCAAGGGCAGGTTATTGTTCGTGATCTCCGTTCTGGTAAAGAAACCGTCCTCGCCACTGGCACTGGAAAATTTGTTGAGCCGGTGTTTAGCCCTGACGGCCAAGCAGTGGTGTATCGGAAAATTCGTGGTGGTTATATTACCCCTGATACGCATGGGTTGGATCCAGGAATTTATCATTTACCACTCACGAAAAATGCGACTCCAAGGTTGATCAGTGAAACCGGGACATCACCACAATTTGGTGACCGTAACGATCGTTTGTATTTGATGGCCTTCAGTGGTGGCCCTTCGCTCATCAGTGTGGATCTGACCACTCGCGAGTCGCGGACGCTCTATACTTCTGAACATGCGACTGAGTTTCGTGTGTCACCCAATGGTCGTCACCTTGCATTTGCAGAACGGTTTAAGGTGTTTGTCACGCCATTTGTCGAGCGTGGTGCGCCGATTAAAATTAGCCCAACAGATAAGCAGTTTCCGATTGAGCAATTATCGGTACGTGCTGGCGAGAATATTTCGTGGACGGGCGATGGTCATGCCTTGTACTGGTCATTAGGACCTGAGCTATACCATACGTCAGTGACAGGATTGTTCGGTATCAATGGAGATACTGAGCTGAGCAACGTAGAAAACGGTCTCGATATTAGCTTTACAGCAGATGTGGCAACACACGATGAGATCATTGCCTTCGTTGGTGGTCAAGTTATTACCATGAATGGCGACGAGGTTATCGAACAAGGAACCGTGTTGGTACGTGGCAATAAAATAATCGCGGTAGGTGCAGTGGGTGATGTGCAGGTACCAGCTAAAGCAGTGGTCATTGATACTACCGGCAAAACTGTTATGCCAGGATTGTTTGATGCTCATGCGCACGGGCCGCAAGGTGATAATGAAATTATCCCGCAGCAGAATTGGAAAACCTACGCGACCTTAGCGTTTGGTGTGACCTCTATTCATGATCCTTCGAATGATACGAGTCAAATCTTTGCGGCTAGCGAGTTGCAAAAAGCAGGACTGATCGCAGCACCACGGACGTTCTCGACTGGTACTATCTTGTATGGTGCTAATGGACCTGGCTATACGGCTCATGTGGATAGTTTAGAGGATGCTAAGTTCCATTTGGAGCGCTTACAGAAAGTGGGTGCGTTCTCGGTGAAAAGTTATAATCAGCCGCGCCGTAACCAGCGTCAGCAGATAATTCAGGCAGGTCGTGAGTTAGGCATGATGGTTGTCCCTGAAGGGGGCTCTTTGCTACAGCATAATCTGACCATGGTGGTGGATGGTCATACAACGATCGAACATTCGATTCCAGTAGCTAAGATCTATGCTGATATTGAACAGCTATGGAGCCAAACCGATGTCAGCTATACCCCAACACTTGGTGTTGCCTACGGCGGCATTTGGGGTGAAAACTACTGGTATGCCGAAACCGATGTATGGCAGCATCCAAAACTTTCGAAGTTTGTACCGCAGGATGCATTAGTAGGTTCGGTTCGCCGTGAAAAAGCACCGCATCATCATTATAACCACTTCAACAATGCGTCAGTCGCTAAGCGCTTACATGATCTCGGTGTGAATGTCGTAGCTGGTGCACACGGGCAGCGCGAGGGGTTAGCCCAGCATTGGGAAATCTGGATGATGGTGCAAGGAGGAATGAGTCCGCTTGAGGCACTTGCTACCGCAACCATTAATCCAGCGAAAGAGTTTGGCATGGATAAGTACATTGGTTCATTGGAAGTGGGTAAATTTGCCGATGTCATTGTCATTGACGGTGATCCATTAGCAGATATTTCAGTTTCTGATCGCGTGACCCATACTATGGTGAACGGCCGTTTATATGATGCAGAGACAATGAATCAATTGGTTCCAAAAGCCAAATCGCGTCAACCATTTTTCTGGGAATAGGTATAGGTCTAAACGAGATTAGTGCCTTACAGAAAAATAACGTATATAATCCCGCTATATTCGTATAGCGGGATTTATTTTTTCTATGAATAACATCAAAGATATCGACCTCAATTTGCTGGTGTATTTAGATGTATTATTGCGCGAGCGGAATGTGACCAAAGCCGCAGCCCAATTAAATATTACACAGCCCGCCATGAGTAACGGTTTAAAGCGGTTACGAACCTTATTAAATGATCCGATTTTGGTGCGTACCAGTAGTGGAATGCTGCCAACAGAAGCTGCGCTGCGAATGCAAGAACCGGTGCGTGAAATTCTTTATGCAATTGAAGAAATGGTGCAACCATCACGTGAGTTTGATGCTGCAACAAGTGAGCAGGTATTTCGGATTATGGCATCTGACTATGCCGCTTCGACGTTAATGCCTAGGCTGCTGGAACAGCTGAAATTGCACGCGCCCAATGTCGCACTCGATATCATGACGCCTAGTGATATTAGCTTCCATGATGTTGATAATGGCAAAGTTGATTTGGCCATTAACCGCTTTGATAAGTTACCGCAATCATTTCATCAGAAAAAACTCTGGGAAGACAAATTTAGCTGTTTAATTCGGCACGACCATCCGTTAGTTAAAGACTACTCCCTTGAGAATTATTTAGCCGCTGAGCACATTTGGGTAAGTAAAACTGGCTTTGGAATTGGGGTTGGTATGGATCCGCACGATGTTCAGAAACTTGGTTGGGTCGATGAAGCGCTTGGTCGGCTGGGACATAAAAGAAACATTAAAGTATTCACCCGCAATTACCACGTCGCCATGCACTTAGCGCGCCAAGGGTTGGTAGCAACATTACCACGACAAGCAGCGCTCATTTACCAAGATGATGCCGGGTTGGTGCTGCGGGAGCCACCATTTGAGATCCCGCCGGTGGAGTTGACCATGATTTGGAGCCCATTATTGCAACATGATGCTGGCCACCGTTGGTTCCGGCAGCTCGTAGCTGATACCGCAGCTCAGGGGCAATATGAATAACGTGCTTGATGCCGTAACCTTGGCACGGAAAATACTGCAGGGCTTTCATAAGCACTATAGCGTTTTCCAAGAGGTTACGCAGCACGCGAAGCAGTATTATGCAGAGGGTAATTGGCAGGCTATCCAACACGCTTCAGCAGCACGAATTAATTTCTATGATCAGCGAGTACGAGAAACGATTGCTGCTTTGCAGCAACTTACCGGTGGTGAGTTGGAGCAGCCACTGTGGCTGGAAATTCGCCAAGTGTATCAACAATTGTTGCAATTTCATCCGCAGGCTGAGCTAGCAGAAACATTTTATAATTCAGTGTTCTGTCGTCTCTTTCATCGCCGCTATTTTAATAACGCCTATATTTTCGTTGAATCAACCCTCGCTGACCACACTGCAGTTGCACTTGAAACCGAATTTCGCTCTTATTTTCCGGTAGTCGAAGGCATGCACCGTACCTTGATGCGCATCATGGAAGATATCGATTTAATTGCACCATATGAGGATTTATCTGAGGATATTCGGTTACTGAGAAAGGCATTCGCAGAACAAACCCAAGCTGGGAATTTATCGTCCTATCAGTTACGAATCGATGTGTTGGAAGAACCATTTTTCCGCAATAAGGCGGCTTATGTGGTTGGGCGTATTGTGAGTGCCGAGCGTATTTATCCATTCATTGTGCCTGTACTGCGTAACCAAGCAGGGCGGTTATACCTTGACGCTTTGGTTACTGATAACCAACAAATGGCGATTATTTTTGGGTTTGCGCGATCGTACTTTATGGTGCGCACTAGCTCTCCTTCAGCATTAGTTCGCTTTTTAAACGAGCTAATGCCCAATAAAACACGAGCGGAGCTTTATTCTGCTATTGGCTTGCATAAGCAAAGTAAAACCGAATTCTACCGTGACTTTTTACAGCACCTGAGCCGAAGTGACGAGCACCTTGTTGCGGCGGCTGGCGTGAAAGGTATGGTTATGACGGTGTTTACGTTGCCGTCATTCCCTTATGTTTTTAAGGTGATTAAAGACACATTCGGGGGCGGAAAAGCAATAACGCGCGCAACTGTGATTGAACGTTATCGCATGGTTAAACGTCACGATCGGGTTGGTCGCATGGCGGATACCTATGAATTTGCAAACGTTGCCATTCCCCTTGACCGCATTGCCCCTGATTTACTCGAAGAATTGCAAGCTACTGTGGCTAGCAGCCTTTCCATCGAAGGCGATCAATTAATCATTCAGCAACTGTTTGTTGAGCGGCGTATGGTGCCCTTAAACCTCTTCTTAGAATATGGCAATGATGCCGAAATCGAGCAGGTTATAAAAGATTATGGGCAAGCGATCAAAGATATGATTGCAGCCAACATTTTCCCCGGCGATATGCTTCTGAAAAACTTTGGCTTAACGCGCCACAAGCGCGTTGTGTTTTATGACTATGATGAAGTCCAATACCTGACGGAGATGAATTTTAGAGATTTGCCAAGTGCCGAGTCAATGGCGGAGCACCTTACGCCAGATACTTGGCATAGTGTCGCGAGCCAAGATGTATTCCCGGCACAGTTAGCCCTGTTTGCCGTGCCGCAGCCTAAGTATCGGGAAATATTGCTTAAGTATCATCCAGAACTGATTGATGCAGCGTATTGGCGCCGCCAGCAAGAGAAAGTTCGTAAGGGTGCGCTAAACGATGTCTTTCCCTATCCAGCCAGCGTACGCTTTATGCGGTGTGTGCGTACGCCAACTGAACAGTGAGTGACTTATTATAGATATACCTCGAACAAGGCTTCATTGAGCCATAGGTGTGCAATGACACTGACGATATATCCTAAAGCAATGGCTGGAGTCCATTTCAGGTGGCTCATAAAGGTGTAATAACCCCGTGCTTGTCCCATCAAAGCAACACCTGCTGCAGACCCAATCGATAGCAAGCTACCGCCAGTGCCAGCGGTTAAGGTAATAAGTAACCATTGACCGTGTGACATGTCAGGTGCCATTGATAATACCGCAAACATAATTGGTATGTTATCGATGACCGCGGATAACGCACCTAAGAATATGTTGGCTGAAGTTGGATTCCAGTCAACGTATAAGGTGTGAGAGAGTAGAGAAAGGTATCCCATAAACCCGAGTCCGCCCACACAAATCACAATGCCATAGAAGAATAGTAAGGTATCCCATTCAGCGCGTTGTACACGGCTGAATACATCGAAAGGAACTACACTACCTAAACGTTTTAGCCGTTCTTGGTCACCGTTTTTCTCAGCGATAGCGCGTTTGCGTGCTAATGAGCCAGGTAGCGACATACGAAGGAAGTAACCAAAGAACTGGAGATATCCTAGCCCCATCATCATGCCTAATACCGGTGGAAGCCCCAGCCACATGTGGCAGGCTACCGCTGTAAGGATAGTAAACAAGAACAGCCATGTGATCCGAAAAGCTCCGCGTTTCAACTCCACCTCTTCCATGACTGCTTGCGGTTTTCGATTTTCAATGAAGAAACTCATAATGATTGCGGGTACTAGATAGTTCAGCAAGGCAGGGATAAATAAAGCAAAGAACTCATGGAATTTGAGCATCCCCGCTTGCCAAACCATGAGTGTGGTAATATCCCCAAAAGGACTAAATGCACCGCCAGCGTTTGCTGCAACGACGATGCTTACACAGGTCATGGCAATAAATTTCTTATCACCATCGGCTACCTTAGTCACTACAGCGCACATGAGTAATGCTGTGGTTAAGTTATCTGCGAATGGTGAAATGACGAAGGCAAGGATACCAGTTAACCAAAATAGCTGCTTGTACGTGAAACCTTTGCGCACCATCCACGCTCTTAACGCGTCAAACAATCGGCGTTCTTCTAGGGCGTTGATGTAGGTCATGGCGACCAGCAAAAATAGTAGAAGTTCAGTAAATTCAAGTAGGTTGTGACGGAACGAGGCTTCGGCAACATCAGATAGGTCGTGTTGCGCATATACGATGCCAATCATGATCCAGATGATGCCGGCTGCAACAAGTACCGGTTTTGATTTACGCATTTGCAAGTGTTCTTCGCCTATGACCAATAGGTAAGCGACGACGAAAATGACAAGAGCCGCAAATCCGACTCCAGTCATGGTTAAATCAAGGCTACCTGTTGCAGCCCAAGCGGTGGGGGTGGCTAAAGCCAATAATAGTGCCGTTACAACATACTTTAACATGACAGTTAATCCTCCTAGCGGAGATGCGCAAAAGTTCTGAGGTGAAAAAAGTTGAATGGAGTAATACTTTGTGGGTGCATACTACCATAAAAGGAGCCACCGGACAGCGTGTCCAGTGGCCTCTTCACAGAAGCAATGGAGGTAATTCCTCGGGGGTATAGCGGTCAAATTGGAGTTACACTGGCGTACTAAACTGTTCCTCTTCTGTTGAACCGGTAAGAGCAGTCACCGACGAGTGCCCGCCTTGAATGATATTGGTCACTGAATCAAAGTAACCGGTGCCCACTTCCTGTTGGTGCGCTACAAAGGTGTAACCTTTCTCTGCTGCTGCAAATTCCTGTTGTTGTAATTTTACGTAGGCTGCCATATCGTTGCGGGCGTAGTCATAGGCGAGTTCAAACATGTGGTACCACATGTTGTGAATGCCTGCGAGAGTAATAAATTGGAAGCGATACCCCATAGCTGCAAGTTCACGCTGGAACTTAGCTATGGTGACGTCGTCAAGGTGACGTTTCCAGTTGAAACTTGGTGAACAGTTGTAGGCTAGTAACTTACCAGGGTATTTCGCATGAATGGCTTCTGCAAACATACGCGCCTCATCTAGGTCTGGAGTTGCTGTTTCACACCAGAGTAAATCTGCGTATGGGGCATAGGCTAAACCGCGAGAAATTGCTTGGTCAATCCCAGCTCGGACTCGATAGAACCCTTCCGCGGTGCGCTCGCCAGTGCAGAATGGTTGATCGTTAGGGTCAACGTCCGATGTTAACAAGTCAGCGGCATTAGCGTCAGTGCGTGCAAGGATGAGCGTCGAAACTCCAGCAACGTCCGCCGCCAAACGCGCAGCAATCAACTTTTGCACAGCCTCTTGAGTTGGTACCAGTACTTTGCCGCCCATGTGGCCACATTTTTTTACTGACGCTAACTGATCTTCAAAGTGCACACCGGCAGCACCGGCACGAATCATGGCAGTCATTAATTCATAGGCATTAAGTACGCCACCAAAGCCAGCTTCGGCATCGGCAATAATGGGGGCAAAGTAATCAATATATTCGGGGGAATCAGGAGTGATACCTTTTGCCCATTGAATTTGGTCAGCACGAGCAAAACTATTATTGATTCGTTCGACCACAGTAGGTACCGAATCTACTGGGTACAGGGATTGGTCAGGGTACATGCTGAGGGCAGTGTTGTTATCTGCCGCAACTTGCCAGCCTGATAAATAGATTGCTTGGAGGCCTGCCTTTACTTGCTGTACCGCTTGACCTCCTGTGAGGGCGCCAAGCGCGTTGACGTAATTCTTACCAAATTTTTCTTGGGCGGCACCGTTAACTAGCCGCCAGAGTTTTTCGGCACCACTATTCGCGTAACTATAAATTGGTTGGAAGCTGCCGCGCAGACGGATAACGTCAAGTGCTGAATAGGTTCGCTGAATCCCTTTCCAACGGGGATTTTGTTGCCAATCTTGCGCCAACTGATGAGCGGCTACTTCATGATGTTTAGGGATAGTTGTCATGGGTGTTGTCCTGTATAAATGTATTAAAGCACTAGTGTTAAGGGAGTAAGTCGTAGCCGGGTAGGGTTAAGAACTCGATGAGTTCATCGGCAGTTGTGATTTGTTCAAGTAAGCTAAGCGCTCGGTCAAAGTTTTCTACTTCCCAGCGGTGGTCGCCCACCTCATGCCGTACTACAGCAGCCTCTTCGTCGAGATACTCACGGAATAGCTCATTGGTGACGAGTTTGCCGTTATCTAAGTACTGTTGGTGCTTAATCCATTGCCAAATAGAAGTACGAGAAATTTCTGCGGTTGCGGCATCTTCCATCAGTCCATAAATAGGGACACAACCTTTACCAGACAGCCATGCGGCAATGTACTGTAGGGCCACACGAATATTCGTACGCATCCCGGCTTCAGTACGTTCTCCTGGGCAGGGTTCCAGTAACTCAGCCGCCGTAATGGGAGCATCGTTCGCACGTAGTACGTGTAATTGATTGTCACCAGCTAGGCCATCAACAAATACGTCTCGTACCGTGGGAGCAAGGGCGGGGTGAGCGATCCAAGTACCATCATGGCCATTGGCTCGTTCTAGTTCTTTATCGGCTTTCACCTTTGCCAAAATGCTAGCATTCTGAACTGGGTCTTTACTCGGGATAAACGCTGCCATGCCTCCCATAGCTAAGGCACCACGTCGATGGCAGGTCTGCACTAGCAAACGTGAATAGGCGTTTAAAAACGGCTGCGACATGGTGACCGATTGACGATCTGGAAGGATTCGATCAGCATGGTTTTTCAATGTCTTAATGTAACTGAAAATATAATCCCAACGACCACAGTTAAGCGCCACAATATGTTCACGCATGGCGTACAAAATTTCGTGCATTTGAAATACTGCGGGTAGTGTTTCAATCAGCAAGGTTGCGCGAATGGTGCCACGCGGCTGCATGAAATATTCTTCAGTAAAGCTGAATACATCGGCCCACCACGCGGCTTCTGAACTGTGTTCAACTTTAGGGATGTAGTAATACACCCCGGTACCTCGCTGGAGGCGTTGCTGATAGTTCAAATAAAAATACAACCCAAAATCAAGTAAACAGCCGGGGATAGGTTGATCGTCAATCAGTACATGTTTCTCGGGTAAATGTAATCCACGAACCCGAGCTATTAACAAGGCAGGATTAGGTTCTAGTTGATAATGTTTTTGGGAGTTCGGGTCGATATACGCAATATTGCCGCAATTAGCGTCGTATAAATTCACCTGCCCTTGCATGAGGCCTTCCCATGTGGGTGACTGTGAGTCTTCAAAGTCCGCCATAAAGCAATCGACATCGGCATTAAGCGCGTTAATGACCATTTTCCGATCAACTGGGCCGGTAATTTCAATTCGCCGTTTTAGAAGGTCACTGGGGATTGGAGCAACCTGCCATTCAGCATCACGAATAGCTGCAGTTGCCGGATCGAAGTCAGGTAATGCCCCGGCATCGATCAGACGTTGGCGTTCCTTGCGAGCATCCAGTAAGTGCTGCAGTGATGGACGGAATTGTCGAACTAACTGCACGATAAAACGAAGTGCTTCGGCGGTGATCAGTGGCTCTGCTTCAGTAGGAAGTTTGGGTATGGACAGCCCCGGCACTGGATGCGTTAGCGATAAATTGTTCTGGCTCATAATAAATCCATTTGTTGATGTGGTGTTAACAAAAGAGAGATTAGAATCTGAATTGGCATTCATCAATATTATTAAATGTATACCCATCATTCGTGCTGTGAATTTAGTTTAGGCGTGTGGTTTATATGAATTTTTCATGACACGCGTGAGGTATTCACAAAAATGTCACATCCGCTATCTACCCTCCACAGCGGCAATAACGAATTGTTGATTCCAGGAGAAAACTCAATGAAATTGCAAACGCTTTATAAAATTACTGCAGTGGCGGCAGCGCTCGTATTAGCTGGTTGTGGCGGCGATATCAAAATTAGCCCAACGGTAAACGACAACAGTACCATTAATAACCCTCCAGCAAGTGGCGGTAACAATGGTGGTGGTAATGATGGCGGTGGAGATACTAATGAGAACTTGTGTGCAGTTCATAATGGTGTGCAAGGTGCTTTCGATGGTCGTGACTGTGAATATAACTTAGAGTTTGCTAGTCGGAATGTTGAAATCACCGAAGATATCCGTTTTGTCGAGTTACCTAACGGTGGTGTGCACGTATTTGATGGTGCATTACTCATCGGTAAAGACTGCGATACCACAACCACATGCTCAATAGATGAAAATGGCCCAGTAATGACGGTTGAGCCAGGTGCAACATTAGCATTTACCAGTGGTGAAGCTATCGTCCGGGTTGCTCGTGGAGCGAAGCTAAATGCCATTGGTACGTTTGACAAACCAATCGCTTTTACATCTGCGAATGCTTTCACGCGTTTTGATGTCGTTGGTGACGGGCCACGGTTTGCAGATTGGGGCGGTATTATCATCAACGGTCAAGGAATTACCAACCAGTGTACCGACGCGCAGCGTGATGCTGGAACTTGTAACGTACCATCAGAAGGTATCGTGAGTTACTACGGCGGTAATGATAACGCCGATGACAGCGGTTCAATGAAGTACGTCAAAATTTGGTACGCCGGCTCTGGGCCACGTGCTGGCGGTGATGGTGATGACTTGAACTCACTGACCTTGAACGCGGTTGGTGCCGGTTCATCGTACGAATATATCCATATCCACCAAGGCTATGATGATGGTATCGAATTCTTCGGTGGTGCAGCAAACATCAAACACGTTGTGGTCACTGACACGCAAGACGACTCCATCGATATCGACTCAGGTTGGCAAGGTAATGCCCAGTTTATTTATGTGAAGCATGGCACCGTTAATGTTGATGGTGTTGATGTGTACATGGGGAACGGTGGTTTTGAATCAGACGGTGAGTCAAACGCTGGTGCAGAATATTCACAAGCTCCGGCATCACGGCCAACTATTGCCAACGTCACTGTCGTCACTACTGATGGTTTATCGACACGTGATAATGACCCATCAACGGCGATGAAGTTCGATGACAATTTCCAAGGCCAGTTATACAACTTCTTATTGGTTAAAGAAGATGTTTCAACCAACGATACCCGCTGCATCCTCTTTACTAGTGATGGTGAGAAAGGTGTGGTTGATGGTGACTTAAATTTCTACAACTCGGTTATGGCGTGTGTTGCCGAGAATGAATTTAACTCAAACCAATTGTTTGCTGATGGAACCAGTCGTCAGGAATGGTTCGACAACGGTGGTTTAAATAGTCGTGTCGGGGGTAACGCCAGCGTATTCGCTGCAGATGGTTTCTCTACTGACATGAACTCAAGCGACATTTCTATCACTGCGAATGACTTAAGCGAACTGGATAACGATTTCTTCGAACGCGTTGATTTCATTGGTGCGGTATCGAGCACTGATACCAGTTCTCAGTGGTATCAGTGGATTCAAACTGCGTTAGCTGTGGCAGAACAAGATTAATTCAATTGTTAATCAGTTTGTGTGATAGCAGGTGTGTGCGAAGCCCACACCTGCATTTTCAGATAACGCAGGAGTGAACAATGAGTACCCAATTTAGATTCACCCCGCTGGCGCTCGCGCTGAGTATCGCTTTGTTTCCTGGTACGCAAGCATATGCTCAACAGTCAGACACCGACACGCAGCAAGATGCCATCGAGGAAGTTGTCACTACCGCAACACGGCTACAAGGGAGTGCAGCTGCGGTAGTAGACGAGCGTAAAAACCAAGCGTTCGTAGCCGATATTATTGGTTCTGAGCAGCTATCGCGTAGTGGGGATAGTGACGCTGCAGCTGCGCTACGGCGGGTAACAGGATTAACCTTAATCGATGGCAAGTATGTTTATGTTCGTGGTCTAGGTGAACGTTATTCCAGTGCTCGCCTCAATGGTGCCAGCATCCCCAGCCCAGATTTAACCAGAAACGTCATACCTCTCGATATTATCCCTTCCAGCATCATCGAAAGCATGGCGGTGCAAAAAGTATTTTCACCAACCATGCCTGCGGCATTCGGTGGTGGAAATATCGATATTCGAACCAAATCACTGCCTACTGAATTTCAGGCCAACCTTGAAGTTGGTATTGGGCAAAATATGAATGCTCGGGATGGTTTTACATACCATCGTAACGAAGCCGGTGTAGCGCCCGAAATTCGCGATGCTATTGTTCGTTACCGTGGCGATTTAAGTTTACGTAATATCATTCGTCGTGATGGTTTAGTAGGGAACGAGCAGGGCTCAGCGAGTGCTCAAGCACGAGCCATCAACGCTGGTTTGACACAAGCGTTACCCCGCAATATGACCCTCAAGGAATCATCACTAGATCCAAACTACAGCATTAAAGGTAGTATTGGTAATAGTTTCACGGAGGATTACTTCGGTGGCAGCATTGGGGTGTTATTGGCGGGTTCCTATGACACTAAGTGGGATGTTTCTGAACGCCGCAATGCGGTTATTAGCCCGAATGCCGAAGCTGGTTGCTCAACCTCCTTGGATTCAGCAAAAGACGTGTATTCGTCCTGCTATAACACCTTGCGGGAAACCACTCAAACCACTGAGACGGAGCGCTTAAATGGCGTATTCAGCATCGGTTATGAGCTTGACACACATCGGGTAAGCTACGCGAAATTGTATTTAGCTGATGCCGAAGATGAATCTGAATTTGGTATTATGCAAAGCCCTAATGGTAGTAACTTAAAAACTATCTTTGGGTCTGGCTTAGCGAACCGTGAACATCAATTCAAATATGAAGAGCGTACGCTAAACATTGATCAGATTCGTGGCCAGCATACCTTTCTAGATCACTTGGGAATCGGTTTCGATTGGCAATATACCGAAGCTAAAGCAACTACCGATATCCCTACGGATATTTCCTACCGATTTGACGACCTTTACGATACCTCAGGGCGGTATAACAGTACTGTAGTAACTGGGGACGAAAACCGTGCAGTGTATCAATACGTGGATATGGAAGATCATGTTAAGTCATATAGTGGTAATTTCAGCTTACCAACCCGTGTTGGCGGTATGGAGATTGAACTGCGTGCAGGTTATGACTTTACAGACAAAGCACGGGTGTATAATACCGACCGATTTACTCTTGATAACAACTCAGGGTTACGCATAACAATAAACGATCAGATCGATTCTATACTGGGTGTTACGGGTTATTTGACCGATCAGTTTATTAAGCAGAACCAGTTCCTATTGTCTTATCGGGAGCCAACTGCCCCAGGTGCTGACGATTATCTTGCAGTACAAAAAACAGATGCATTTTATGGCGCGTTTGATGCGTACTTAAATAATCATTGGCGACTTGCTGGTGGTGTCCGTTGGGAAGAGTTTAAGCAGGTATCCTTGGCTACTTCTAGCTTGATCTTCACCCCAGAAGATTTGGAAAAGTTCTATTCAGTCGAGCGTATTTTGGATGGCACTACCGTAGAAGATGACTTCTATCCTGCGTTATCGCTTACTTATATGAGTGATAACAACTACCAAGTGCGTTTGGGTTGGTCAGAAACAGTGGTGCGCCCGGATATTCGCGAAACGGTACCCGTTGCCTACTTTGATCCATTAACCGATATTCGCACCATCGGACGCTCAGGTTTGCAAAGCAGCCCTATGACGAACATCGATGCGCGTTTCGAATACTTTGCGGACAATGGCGATAACTATACGATTTCGGCGTTTTATAAGGAAATAGACAGACCAATCGAGTCGGTGCTTAGCGTTGGAGATGAGGAGTATACGTTAACCTACGTGAATGGTATCTCCGCTGAAGTCTATGGTATCGAAATGGAGTGGCTGCATGACTTAAGTTATTTAGCAAGTGGCCTGTTTACCATGGGTAACGTGACTCTGAGTGACTCAGAGGCAGTCATTGATCCCGCTTTCGCAGGCAACCTAACCAATCCTGTTAAGCGTATGACAGGGCATTCAAAATACGTGGCAAACCTTCAGCTTGGTTATGACTCATTGAACGGTAACCATTCAAGCTCGCTTGTTTACAACGTGTTTGGTGAACGGATCCTGGCTGCTGGGGTAGGGGGACGTGGCGATGCCTATGAACAGCCGTTCCACTCACTTGACTTGGTGTATAACTACTACCCAGACTTCAACAGCAAAATCTCGCTGAAAGTACAAAACTTACTCGGTAAAGATCAGGAAGTACTACAAAGCGG